>JAESFR010000054.1_pt1 | contig 275334 bp, 278 predicted proteins | sample 9266191 | NCBI WGS metagenome assembly JAESFR01 (sample SAMN14503063, study PRJNA617104) | algae metagenome | isolation source: Pleurocapsa minor HA4230-MV1 and co-occurring heterotrophs from cement on... | place: USA: Nuuanu Pali Lookout, Hawaii | collected 2009-07-20 | reverse complement strand
AAAGAAACCGCGACACCACCACCCACCACCAACCGGCAGCAGGCAAACATGATGTCAACGGGGCATAACAAACTAATTCGTCGACTAATCAAACACACTGTTGAGTTCTCAAGAATCAGACGCACCCACATCGCGATCCGGTGAGGATCTCGGTTGCGTGAGGCAACTGGTCAAACCTAGCGAGCGACTTTCTGCCGGGGCAAATCCTCGACTGTTTCGCTCTGACCCGGTGGTGTCACCGTGACCGATGACCGCTTCGGGTTGTCCTGCCCGGGGCCGGGAGCCCGACCTGACCGGTCTTGCTCCCCGCCGCTCCCTGGCGACAGAGAGAACATTATGCAGATCCCGTGGATCGCGCAAATCGAAACGCTGTGACCGCGGGCACACTCGCGTTTGCGCAGGTCAGAGGCCTGTTGGGACGCGTGGGACGGTTGGGAGCGGGTGTCGGACGGGCTGCTGGGGCCCGTCCGACACCGACCTCACGCGACCTCGACGCCCGCGAAGTTCTTCTTGCCGCGGCGCAGCACGAGCCACGACCCGGCGACGAGGTCGGACCGGGTCGGCTGCAGCTCGGGGTCCTCGACCCGCACGTTGTTGAGGTAGGCCCCGCCCTCGGCGACGGTGCGGCGGGCATCGCCCTTGCTCTTCGACAGGCCGGCAGCCACGAGGAGGTCGAGGATGCCGGGCAGCTCGCCGGCGGGGAGCGTCGTACCGCCTGCCTCCCGCAGCGCGGAGGCGAGGGTGTCGGGCTTGATGCCGGACAGGTCTCCCCCGCCGAACAGTGCGGCCGCGGCTGCCTTCGCGTGCTCCACCTCCTCGGCTCCGTGCACCAGGGCGGTCACCTCGTCGGCCAGGCGCTTCTGGCCCGCCCGCAGGAACGGCTTGTCCGCCGTCTGCTGCTCCAGTTCCTCGATCTCCTCGCGGGAGAGGAACGTGAAGATCCGGAGCAGCTCGCCGACCTTCTCGTCCTCGACGTTGAGCCAGAACTGGTGGAAGGCGTAGGGCGACAGCATCTCCGCGTCGAGCCACAGCGCGCCGCCCTCCGTCTTGCCGTACTTGGTTCCGTCGGCCTTGGTGATCAGGGGGGTGGCGAAGCCGTGAGCGGTCTCCCCCGTCACGCGGCGCACCAGCTCGGCGCCGCCGGTGATGTTGCCCCACTGGTCCGAGCCGCCGAACTGCAGCGAGACGCCGTGCTCGCGAAAGAGGTTGAGGTAGTCCATCGACTGGAGCAGGACGTAGGAGAACTCGGTGTAGCTGATGCCCGACTCGAGGCGCCGCTTCACGGTGTCGCGCGCCAACATCCGGTTGACCGGGAAGTGCTTGCCGACGTCGCGCAGGAAGTCGATGGTCGACAGCGACGCCGTCCAGTCGTAGTTGTTGACGGTGGTCGCTGCGTTGTCGCCCTCGAAGCTGACGAACCGCGAGACCTGCTGGCGCACCCGCTCGGTCCACTCCTTGACGGTGTCCAGGGAGTTGAGCGTGCGCTCGCCCGAGTCGCGTGGGTCGCCGATCATCCCCGTGGCGCCACCGACGAGGACGTACGGCGTGTGCCCGGCGTCCTGGAGGCGTCGGGCGGTCAGGATCTGGACGAGGTTGCCCATGTGGATGCTGGGCGCGGTGGGGTCGAAGCCGACATAGAACCTGACGCTCCCCTCGCCCAGCGCAGCGCGGAGCGCGGCGCGGTCGGTGGAGTGCGCGATGAGGCCGCGCCACTCCAGCTCGTCGAGGACGTTGGGGCTGGTCACGTGGATTCCTTCGGGTGAGGTGGACTGGTCTGCGGGCACTAGCCTAGGGCGAGGACGCAGGAGGTTCGGTACGTGATCGCAGGCAGGTACAGGCTCGAGAGGCAGATCGGCCGCGGCGGCTCCGGCACCGTGCACCTCGCCCTCGACGAGGTCCTCGGACGGCAGGTGGCGATCAAGCGGATCGGGCTGATCCCGGGCTCGGACAGCGCCGAGCTCGAGCGCGCCGAGCGGGAGGCCCGGCTCGCCGCCGCCCTCAACCATCCGCACGTGGTCTCCGTCTTCGACCTCGTCGACGAGGAGGACGTGCGCTGGCTGGTGATGGAGTACGTCGATGGCGAGACGCTGAGCGAGCGGGTCAGGACCTCCGGTCCCATGGACGCCGCCGAGGCCGCGACGCTGCTGGCGCAGGTCGCCGACGCCCTCGTCGAGGCGCACGGCCACGGGATCGTCCACCGCGACGTCAAGCCGAGCAACATCCTGATCACCGACGGCGCCGCGAAGCTGAACGACTTCGGGATCGCCCGGTCGGAGGACGACCCCTCGCTCACCCAGACCGGGCTGGTCACCGGGTCACCCGCCTACCTTGCTCCCGAGGTCGCCTCGGGCTCGTCGGCCACCACGGCGAGTGACGTGTGGTCGCTCGGGGCCACGCTCTACCACGCCGTCACGGGCCAGCCGCCCTACGACGTGGGCGACAACCTGATCGGCGCGCTCTACAAGATCGTCCACGAGGACCCGCCGCGGTTGCCGGACGACCACCCGATGGCCGGGCTGCTCACGGTGATGATGAACCGCGACACCGAGGCGCGCTGGTCGATGCCGCGCGTGCGTGACGAGCTGGCCCGCATCGCCCGCGGTGAGCGCTCCACCGTCGTACCAGCACCTGCTCCGGCCCCGGTGCGCGAGGAGACCGGCGTGCTGCTCACCGCGCAGGCACCCGTCGCCTCCCCCGCGCAGCGCCATGGCGCTCGCTGGGCGTGGCTCGCGGCCACGGCGGTGCTCGCGGTCGCGGCCGTCGTCGCGGCGTACGTCTGGGCGGGGCGGGGCACGCCGGAGGCACTGCCCGACGACCCGCAGCCGCGATCGCAGCAGACCTCGCAGACCACCGCCTCGAGCAGCAGCACGAGGCCCCCGCTCACTGCCGAGGACACCCGCGAGCAGATGGACGCGTTCATCACGTCCTACCTCGCCACCGTGACGAGCAACCCGCGCGCGGCCTTCGACCAGCTGACGCCGCAGTTCCAGGAGGCGAGCGGCGGCTTCGAGGGCTACATGGGGTGGTGGGGCAAGGTCGAGTCGGCGTCACTGACCGAGGTCGCCAGCGACCCCTCGGACCTGACGGTCGGCTACACCGTGGACTACGTGATGAAGTCCGGGGACCGGAGCACCCAGCGCATCCGGCTCCAGCTCGAGCGGCTCGACGACAGGCTCCTCATCGCCGGCGAGGGCTGACCGACGGGGTCCTCGGGACCTCCCGCCAGCCCGCACCGGACCTTCGCCCCTACGCCGGGCCGCCCGGGTGCGCGGCCGTGGCAGCAGTCGACGCAGGAGCCTCAGTCGTGCCCGGACGCGATCGTGACCTCACCCCACCCGCCCCGCTGGGCCTCGGCCGGCTGCGCGGAGGGCCGGTGCGCTCTCAGCGACCCGTGTACGTCGACCTGCTGCTGCCGTGCAACGCGGGCTGTCCCGCCGGCGAGAACATCCAGGTCTGGCTGCACGGCTGGGCGTTCGCCCCTCCTCCGCCTCCCACGGGCAAGCGGGTGCTCGTGGTCGGCTCGGGTCCGAGCGGCCTGTCGGCGGCGTACCACCTCGCTCGCCTCGGCCACGAGGTGACGGTGCGTGACAGCGGCGAGCGGCCCGGCGGGATGATTGCGCTAGGGGATCCCGACCTACCGGTTGCCCCGGGACGTGCTAGACGCCGCGGCCGGCTCTCGGTGCCGCGCGACGTGGACCGGACGGCGTACGACGAGCCGGCTACGTGGCCGCGCTCCAACAGGCCCGCGAGACGTACGGCCACGTCGCGCGGGCGTGAGTCACGACCGCCTGACGAGCTCGAGGCTCCAGACCGCCGGGCCCGACTCGCGGTAGTCCACGGTGAAGACGCCGGGGGCGCGCTGCTCGAGCTGGGCCAGGAGCGGCAGGGGGTCGTGGTCGGCGGTGAGCACCAGGCCGGCACCGGGACGCAGGCCCTCCAGCGCGCCGAAGATCGTCGCGTGCCGGATGGCGTGCGGGATGGTGCGCGTGTCGAGCTCGGGCAGGCCCGCGTCGTCGTGGCCGCCGCAGGCGCACTGGTGCCCGCCGTCGGTTCCTCTGGCCGGCTGGTCACCAACATACTCGTCTGGGTGCGCGTCATGGCCGCCGAGCAGCTCGTGCATCCCCTCGAGCATCTCGGCCACGGAGTACGCCGGTGAGGCGACGAGGGTCGGGATGAGCTGGTAGTTCTCCTTGGCGAGGTGGCTGTCGAAGACCGTCTCGAGGGCGCGGGCGAACGCGGCCGCCTCGACCGGGTCGGACGCGGCCTCGAGGTCGGCCACCAGCCGGTGGATGAGGGCGTGCTCGGCGAGCATGGCCTCGACGAGCAGGCGGGTCTCGACGACCTGGGCGGCTGCCGGGTAGAGCGTCTGCTCCTCCGCGGTGGCGTGGGGCACGAGCTCGTCACGCAGCCAGGCCAGCAGGGCCTGACGCGTGGCGTCGGCACGGTCGGTGCCTGCCGATCGCACGACGTCGGCCGTGAGCAGGTCGAGGCGGCCGGCCATCTTGGCGTGGTGCTGCTCGACCTTCTCGGCCGCCTCTGCGTCGACCTGGTTGCTGGCGATGGTGACGGTGGACATGGGGTGCCTCCTCGGGTGGGCGAACGTTCACAGAATAAACTACAATGAATCCCGTGGAAATAAATGAGCCGGGCGTCACTGCTGCCCAGTCGCGGGTGCTGTCCGCGCTCCGCGACGCCGGCCGAGCCCTCACGCTCTCGGAGCTGCAGGAGGTGACCGGCCTGCACCCGAACACGCTGCGCGGTCACCTCGACGCGCTCGTGGCATCGGGGGGTGCCAGCCGCATCGCCAGCCGGAGCGGCGGTCGGGGCCGCCCCGCCTGGAGCTACCTGGCGCGCGAGCCGGAGTACGCCGCTCTCGCCATGGCGCTCGCCGCGGGGCTCGACTCCGGGGAGGGCCGCACCCTCGACCCCGCGGCGGTGCGCGGCGGCCGGGCCTGGGGTGAGCAGCTGCGCGCCCAGCTCGGGACGGTCGAGGACGGCCGCGAAAGGGTGCTGCTGGCTCTCAGGCACACGGGGTTCGCCCCGCAGGTCGACGACTCCGAGGGTGACCGGGTGACGCTGCACGCCTGCCCCCTCCTCGAGGCGGCGCGGTCGCATCCTGCGGTCGTCTGCGCGGTCCACCTCGGGCTCGTCGAAGGGGTGCTCGGCCAGCAGGGCGCGGCACTCCGCCCGCGCCCCGAGACCCTGGGCTGCGTGGTGACCCTGCCGTGAGCGGACGGCGGGCACCAGCCCCCCGCGCGCTGCTGGCCGTGCCGGCGGCCGTCGCGATGGTCGTCGGCGTCGATGCCGGCCTCACGCTGCTGGGCGTGTGGGCCCCGGTGCCCTCCGGTCGGCTGGGCGAGGCCCACGGGCTGCTCATGGTGCTCGGCTTCGTGGGGACGCTCGTGGCGCTCGAGCGCGCGGTGGCCCTCGGCTCGTCGTGGGGCTACGCCGTCCCCGCCCTCCTGGGATCCGGCGCCCTGGCGTTGCTCGCCCCGGGGGTGAGCGGCCTCGGCCACCCGCTCCTGGTCGCCGGCACGGCCGGGCTGTGCCTGCTCCATGTCCCCCTCTGGCGGCGCCAACGCGACGACGCGGTCCTGGTGTCCGCACTCGGCGCGGTCCTGGCGCTCGGGGGCGCGGTGCTCGCCCTCGGCGGCGCCGACGTCCCCCTCGCGCTGCCCTGGCTGGCCGGCTTCGTCGTGCTGACGATCGCCGGCGAGCGGCTCGAGCTGGCCCGGCTGGCGATGCCGACGGGAGCTGGCACCTCGTTGGTGCTGCTCGGCCTCGCGGTCACCGTCAGCGTCCCGGCCGCGATGATGTGGCCGCGCGCCGGAGCCGCGGTCCTGGGCCTGGCGGTCCTCCTGCTGGTCGTCTGGCTGGCGTCGTACGACGTGGCGCGCCGGACCGTGCGAGGCGCGGGTCTTCCCCGTTTCGCCGCCGCGTGCATGCTCGCCGGTCAGGCCTGGCTGGCCGTGGCCGGAGGCATCTGGCTGGTCGCCGGGCAGCCGGCGGACGGAGCGGCGTACGACGCGCTGGTGCACGCGGTGTTCCTGGGGTTCACCATCTCGATGATCATGGCGCACGCCCCCTCGATCCTGCCGGCGGTGACCCGGGTGCCGCTCCCCTACCGTCCGGTGATGTGGGCCCCGTGGATCCTGCTGCAGGCGTCCCTCGTCCTGCGGCTCTGGGGCGGCGACGCCCTCGGCAGCGACCTGGCACGTGAGGTCGGCGGGGCCGGCAACGCGGTGGCGCTGCTGCTGTTCTTCGTCGTCGCGGCCGCGAGCACCGCGATGGGTCCACCAGCTCCCGCCGTCGTGGGCACGGAGCGCCGGACGGAGGTCGCGCGATGACGATCCTGCAGTCGCCCAGCGGGACCCGTCCCGTCGAGCCCACCAGCGGCACCCGGGGGTTCTGGCCGATCCGGGACCTGCCGGTGGTCGGCTGGCTGCTTGCGGCGGTGGTCGTGGCACTTGTGCACCGGTGGGTACCGGAGGCGCGCTGGCTGCTGCTGCACCTGCTGCTCCTCGGCGCTGCCGGCCACGCGATCCTCGTGTGGAGCCGCTACTTCGCCGACACCCTCATGCGTGGACCGGCGACACCCAGGCGGGAGCAGTCGATCCGCCTGGCGACCTTCGACCTCGGCGCCCTCGCGGTCACCGTGGGTGTCAGCTTCGGCGGGTGGCTCCTCGTCCTGGTCGGCGCGGTGGCCGTGGCGGTGCCCGTGGCGTGGCACGTGGTCTCGTTGGCGCGGGGGCTGCGCGGCAGGTTCCGCTCACGCTTCGCCCCGACGGTGCACTACTACCTCGCCGCGGGTTCGCTGCTCCCCGTCGGTGCCACGCTGGGCGTGTGGCTCGCCCGCGGGCTGACCGATCCCCTGGACGCGCGGGTGCGCATCGCCCACGCGGGGATCAACGTCCTCGGGTGGGTGGGGCTCACGGTGCTCGGCACCCTCGTCACCCTGTGGCCGACCATGCTGCGCACCCGGCTGGCTGAGGGAGCCGAGAAAGCCTCCCGCGTCGCGCTCCCCGTCCTCGTCGCGGGGATCGGGCTGGTCGCGGCCGCCGCGTGGGCGGACCAGCCACGGGTCGTCGCCGTCGGCCTGGCGACCTATCTCGGCGGCGTGCTGGTCCTGGCCCGTCCGATGGTGGACGCGGCGCGGGTGAAGCCGCCGGCGGGCTTTCCGACGTGGTCGGTCGGTGCGGGCGTGCTGTGGCTGGTGGCGATGCTCGCCGTGGTCGGGGTCCGGGTCGCGGTGGGCGGCACGTGGGACGACGTGTCCCGGGCGCTGCACGACGCCGCGCCCTACCTGGCCGCCGGGTTCGTCGCCCAGGTGCTGCTCGGCGCCCTGTCCTACCTCGTGCCCGTGGTGCTCGGGGGCGGCCCCGCAGCCGTCAGGTCCGCCAACGGCGCTCTCGACTCGGCCGGCGCCCTGCGGGTGGTGCTGGCCAACGTCGGGCTGGTGTGGTGCCTGCTGCCGGTGCCCAGCGCCGTACGCGTCGTGGCGTCGGTGCTGGTGCTCGCTGCCCTCGCGAGCTTCGTGCCGCTGCTCCTGCACGCCGTGCGCCTGCGGCACCGGGGCACGAGGACCGTGGCTGCCGTCGCACGGCCTCGCGGCCAGGTCACCGGGCTCGCTGCCGTCGGTCTCGCGCTCGCCGTGCTGGCCGTGGCCGTCGGCGGCGCCGTCGACCCCGCCACCCTGGGGCGGACGAGCTCCGCCGACGCGGGTGTCCCGCCCACCGGCAGTACCGTCGAGGTCGAGGTGGTTGCCAAGGAGATGCGCTTCACCCCGGACCGCGTCGAGGTGGCCGCGGGTGACCGGCTGGTCATCACGCTGCGCAACGAGAGCTCGGGCGACGTCCACGACCTCGTCCTCGAGACCGGCGCCGACACCGGGCGGATCGCCCCCGGCGAGCAGGCCGTGCTGGACGTCGGCGTGGTCGGCCGCGACCTCGACGGTTGGTGCTCGGTCGTGGGGCACCGGCAGATGGGGATGGTGTTCGCGGTCGAGGTCACCGGAGGCGCGGCGGACCCGTATGCCTCGTCGGTCGACGCCGCGCAACCCGCCGGGCACGCCGGGCCCGCCGGGCACGAGCATCACGGCCACGACGCCTCGGGGGCGCCGCTGGACGCACCGGGTGACCCGGGGCCTGGCTTCGCGGCGTACGACCCGGTACTGCCGCCGCTGGCGCCGGGACGCGTGCACCGCCACACCTTCAGGGTCACCGAGCAGCAGGCCGAGGTCGCCCCCGGCGTCATGCAGGAGGTGTGGACCTTCAACGGCACCGCGCCTGGCCCGGTACTGCACGGACGGGTTGGCGACCGGTTCGTCATCACCCTCGTCAACGACGGAACGATGGGCCACTCGATCGACTTCCACGCCGGCGTCCGGGCGCCCGACGAGGTGATGCGCACGATCCCGCCCGGGGAGTCGCTGACCTACCGCTTCACCGCGCGGCGGGCCGGGGCGTGGATGTACCACTGCTCGACCATGCCGATGACGGCCCACATCGCCAACGGGCTCTTCGGCGCCGTGGTGATCGAGCCGCCCGGCCTCCCCCGGGTCGACCGGGAGTACGTTCTCGTGCAGTCCGAGCAGTACCACGGCGCGGGCGGCGCGGTCGCCGACCTCGACAAGGTCGCGGCCGAGGAGCCCGAGGCCGTGGTGTTCAACGGCTACCCCGACCAGTACGCCCACGAGCCGCTCGCCGCCCGTGCCGGTGACCGGGTGCGCATGTGGGTGCTCGACGCCGGCCCGAGCCGCGCCTCGTCCTTCCACGTGGTCGGCGGACAGTTCGACACGGTCTTCTCCGAAGGCGCGTGGCAGCTCGGCACCCGGCGCGGCCCGTCACGCGATGGCGGCGCCCAGGTGCTGCCGCTGCTCCCGGCGCAGGGCGGCTTCGTGGAGCTGGTCCTGGACGAGCCGGGCGACTACCCGTTCGTCAGCCACGTGATGGTCGACGCCGAGCGCGGGGGGCGGGGGGTGCTGCGCGTGCGGCACCGGTGACGTCATCCGACTGGTCCCAACGGGTGTGAGGCCGTCCGAGCACGGGTGGTTAGCCTTGACGGTCAGCCACGGAAGGGGTCCACGTGATCGCAGGCAGGTATCGCCTGGAGAAGGAGATCGGCCGCGGCGGGGCCGGAGTGGTCCACCTCGCGCACGACGAGCTGCTGGGTCGCCGCGTCGCCGCGAAACGCATCGGCCTGCTGCCCGGGACCACCGCGGACGACGTGTCACGCGCCGAGCGTGAGGCTCGGCTGGCAGCCGGCATCAACCACCCGCACGTCGTGTCGATCTTCGACCTCGTCAAGGACGAGGACTGCTACTGGCTCGTGATGGAGCACGTCGAGGGACGCACGCTCGCGGAGATCGTCGCCGACGAGGGGCCGCTCCCGGACCGCCGCGCGGCGGCCATCCTCGCCCAGGCTGCCGACGGCCTCGTCCAGGCCGGCAGGGCCGGGGTCGTCCACCGCGACGTCAAGCCCAGCAACATCTTCGTCGCCGGTGACGACCGGGCCAAGCTCGGCGACTTCGGCATCGCGCGGGCCAGCAACGACACCGTCCTGACCCAGACCGGCCTGATCACCGGCTCCCCCGCCTACCTCGCGCCCGAGGTGGCCTCGGGCGCGCCCGCCACCGCGGCGAGCGACGTCTGGTCGCTCGGCGCGACCCTGTACCACGCGCTGGTCGGGAGGCCGCCGTACGACGTCGGGGACAACGTGCTGGGCGGGCTCTACAAGATCGTCCACGACGACGCGCCGCGCCTGCCGGCCGACCACCCTGTGGCCGGGCTGCTCACCGTCATGCTCGCCAAGGAGCCCGCGGAGCGCTGGCCGGTGGAGCGGGTGCGCGACGACCTGCGCCGGATCGCCCGCGGCGAGCCGTCGGAGGCCCCCGCACCTCACGGGCGGGACGAGCCGCCCACCGCAGTGATGGCCGCACAACCGGCGCAACCGGCGTCACCTCCCTCACCTGAACCGGCACCGGCACCGGCACCGGCACCGGCGACCACGCGCCCGACCGCGCCGCCGACCGCATCCGGGGGGCGGTCCCTCGGCTGGGTCGCTGCGGTGCTCGCACTCGTCCTGGTCGCGGGCCTGGGCACGTGGCTGCTGTGGCCGCGCGACGACTCCAGCGACGCGGGCGGTGGGGCCGAGCCCAGCGCGTCGAGCCCGTCGGGGGACCCGTCCTCCGAGAGCCCGGAGACCCCGTCCGAGAGCCCGGCCGAGAGCGAGGAGCCGACCACCGAGCCCACGCCCTCGAACGCGGCCGGCGGGACACCGGTGGCCATGCGCACGTTCGTCCGGGACTACTTCTCGACCGTGACCTCGGACCCCGAGGCGACCTACGCGATGCTGACGCCGGAGTTCCAGGAAGCGAGCGGCGGGTTCGAGGGCTACTCCGGCTTCTGGAGCACGATCGAGTCGGCGACCCCGCGCGCCATCCGGGCGGACCCGCAGTCGCTCACCACGACGTACACGATCGACTTCGTCACCACGTCCGGCCAGACGCGGACGGAGCAGGGCCGCCTGCAGCTCGAGCCGCAGGGCGACGGCTTCCTGATCGCGGGCGAGGGGTAGCCCGCCCGACGCCGGCCGGACGGAGCACGGTCACTGCCGAGCCATGGCGATCCGGAGCCGCTCCTCGGGGTCGATGTAGTGGTCGTTGTCGTCGGCACCGGTGTCGAGCTGCACCCAGTGGATCCGCCCGGTGAAGCGGCTGGTCCGGGCGTCGTAGTCGGCCGACACCGTCGTCCCCGACTCGCAGCCGATGTCAGTCGTCTCGTCGGCGGAGAAGATCATCGGCTGGGTCATCTCCGCTCGGCCGCTTCCGACCTGCGCCCCATCGACGTAGAGGGTGACGTCACCCCCCTTGGCCAGCCCACCGCCGTCGTAGGCGAACTCCATCCGCACCTGGTGGGTGCCGGCCGGGACGGCTGAGCCGGCCTCGACGGGGTACTCGTGGATGCCGAGGACGTTGTAGACGAACTTCAGGCGTCCGCCCCTGACGTAGAGGGACCACCCGCCGAACCGCCCGCCCTGCGCGATGACCACGCCCTGGGCGCCGCCGGCGGGGACGTCGACCTCAGCAGTGACGGAGAACGACCGGTTCTTGATGCTGACGACGCTGTTCTCGGAGAGACGCCCCATGCCGTGGAAGAACATCTGCGAGCTGCCGTGGATCAGGGTGGGACGGCCCGCCATCGTCGGTTCCAGCCGCTCGGCGCCGCGGTCGTCGATCGGCAGCACGTTGTACTTCGCGGCCTCGATGATCCAGAGCCGCTGCAGCTTGGCCAGCATCTCCGGCTGCTCGGCGGCGAGGTTGCGGGCCTGGCTGTAGTCGGTGCTGCCGTCGTAGAGCTCCCACAGGTCGTCGTCGAAGGCCGGTAGGGCAGCGCCGGTCAGGACCCAGGGGGTCCGGTGCTTGGTGACGGCACTCCAGCCCTTGTGGTAGATCCCGCGGTTGCCGAACATCTCGAAGTACTGAAGGTCGTGGCGCTCGGGCGCGGCCTCGTCCGCGAAGCTGTAGAGCATGCTCGTGCCCTCCATGGGCGATTGCATGACGCCGTTGACCATCGTGGGCTCCGGCAGGCCGGCGGCCTCGAGGATCGTCGGGGCAACGTCGATGACGTGGGTGAACTGCGAGCGCACGCCGCCCGGCTCGGCGATCCCCTCGGGCCAGTGCACGATCGTGCCGTTCCTGGTGCCTCCCCAGTGCGAGGCCACCTGCTTGGTCCACTGGAACGGCGTGTTCATCGACCACGCCCAGCCCACCGCGTAGTGGTTGTACGACGTGGGCGAGCCGAGCTCCTCCATCTTCCCGAGCAGGAACTCCGGGGTCTCGACGGCCGCCATGCCGTTGAAGTTGGCCATCTCGTTGAAGGCGCCGTTGAGGGTGCCCTCGGCGGAGGCGCCGTTGTCGCCGATGATGTAGTAGACGAGCGTGTTGTCGAGCACCTCGAGGTCGGCCAGGGCATCGACCAGGCGCCCGACGTGGTGGTCGGTGTGCTCGAAGAACCCGGCGTACACCTCCATCTGGCGGGCAAGGACGGGCTTGAGCTCGTCCGGCATGTCGTCCCAGGCCGGGATCTCCGCGTGCCGCGGGGTCAGCTGTGCGTCCTCCGGGACGACGCCCAGCTCCTTCTGGCGGGCGAAGGTGCGCTCGCGCAGCGCGTCCCAGCCGTCGTCGAACTCCCCAACGTACCGATCGGCCCACTCCTTCGGGACGTGGTGGGGGGCGTGGGTCGCCCCGGGCGCGAAGTAGACGAAGAACGGCCGGTCGGGCATCAATGCCTTCTGCTGGCGTACCCAGCCGATGGCGTGGTCAGTGAGGTCCTCGGTCAGGTGGTAGCCCTCCTCGGCGGTCGCCGGTGGCTCCACCGGTGTCGTGCCGGCGTACAGCGCGGGGTCCCACTGGTTGTTCTCCCCGCCGATGAAGCCGTAGAACGTCTCGAACCCACCGCCACCCGTGGGCCACGCGTCGAACGGTCCCATCGGGGAGGTCTGCCACACGGGCACCTCGTGGCACTTGCCGAACTGGGCGGTGGAGTAGCCGTTGAGCTTCAGCGTGGTCGCCAGGGGTGCCTTGGTGTTCGGCCGCACCGAGCTGTTGCCGGGAGCCGAGGTGGCGGTCTCGGTGATGCTGCCCATGCCCACCGAGTGGTGGTTGCGACCGGTGAGCAACGCCTGTCTCGTCGGTGCGCACAACGCCGTGGTGTGGAAGCGGTTGTAGCGCAGCCCTCCCTCGCCGAGGCGCTCCGCCGTCGGCGTCCGGCACGGGCCGCCGAAGGCGCTCGAGGCGCCGAACCCGACGTCGTCCAGGAGCACGACCAGCACGTTGGGGGCGCCTGCGGGTGGCAGCAGCGGCTCGATCGGTGCGTACGACGTGTCCGGGTCCTTGGCGTCGTACGTCGTCAGGCCGGGCACCGGACGGTCCGGGATCGGCAGCATCGTGCGGGCGTGGGCGTCAGTGGGCTTCGTCATCAGCTCTCCCTCGGGCGGCGGGGCACGACCCGAGCGTCGACCGCCCGGGCGCACCGCCGCATCACCTCCGGAGGATGAGAACCGGCTTGGTGGGGCGGGTGGGGCTCGAACCCACGACCCAAGGATTATGAGTCCTCTGCTCTGACCGACTGAGCTACCGCCCCTCGGGGCGCACCCTAGGCGATGGGTGCCTCGACCTCGTACATGTGCTCCACCACCCGGAAGCCGAGGGCCGTGTTCGTGCGGTACATCGCGGTGTTGGACGGGGCGGTCCACGTGTGGACGGACCGGACGTGATCGGGCAGGCCGGCGTAGTTTGGCGGACTTGAGGGCGGCCCCGAGACGGCGGCCCCGGTGTTCCGGCATCACGAGCGTGTCGTCCTGCCAGCCGTAGTCGGTGCCGTGCGGGACGAGGAGCAGCGAGTAGCCGCCGAAGGCACCGTCCGACCGGCGGCGGGCCGCGGCCACGCGGACGTCGTACGCCCGCAGGAGCCGCTCCTCCGACGCGGCCAGACGCTCCTCGTCGATCACTTCGGGCTCGAGGTCGAGGTCGCCCACCGGCACGTCGGCGTTCATCTGGTTGCGCATGGCGAGGTAGGCCGCGCGATGGGCGTCGGGACAGCGGCCCCGCCAGGTCACGACCTCGTACGCCGGGTCGACGGGCGACAGCGGCACCGGCAGGACGGCGACGAGGTGGTCCTCGCGGTGCTTGTCGACCGCGCCCATCGCGGTGGCGAACAGGCGGGCCGGTCCCGCGACGTCGACGTCCACGGTCACCTCGGCCCCGATCCGGGTGCGATCGGCGGCCCGGGCTCGCTCCACAGCGGCCTGCCAGAGGGCGCGGCCGATGCCGCGGCGCCGGTGGGTGGGCAGGACCTGTACCTCGGTCCAGGCCACGTCGGTGTTCTCGCTGAGCGGTAGCTCCAGCTCGGCGACGCCGACGACCTCGCCGTCCACCACGGCTTGCAGCCACGTGCGCGCGTAGAACGTGCTCGGGGAGGTCGCGGTGACCTCGAAGGCGTCCGCCGTGGTGACCAGCGCGTGCGGGCGGTCCACGCGCACCGCTCGCTCCATCACGTCGTGCCACACGGCCCTGGCCACCGGGTCCGTCGGGTCGAGCTCCTCGATCTCCACGCCCGCATGTGATCGCACACGGCGGGCGCACGGCAACCGGATTGTGGTTTCGACTTCGCGTCCACGGCCGCTCATGGGACAGTGATGCGTCTCGGAAGCGGCTCGGGTGCTGGGAGGACCTCGTGGCCAAGGATCGATCGGCTCTGCTGTCCCCGTCGCAGCGTCACCTCGTGACGCGCTTCGGCTACGGCATCGATGCGACGCTCGCGCGCGACGTACGCCGTGCCGGCGGGGCGTCCGCGTGGTTCGAGCAGCAGCTCACCAGACCGGGGTCGTTCCCCGACGGGCCGGCCGACGCCGTACGCCGGTGGTGGCCCGACCTCGACCGGCGGCCGGCCGACCTGTGGCAGCGCCAGGTCCAGGAGGTCCGCGGCGGCTGGCAGGTCATGGAGGACTACGGCCGGTGGCTGCTCGTGCGGCGCATCCGCACGCGGCGCCCCGTGCTGGAGAAGATGACCGAGTTCTGGGAGGCGATGCTCCACGTGCCGGTGACCGGCGACGCCCACTTCACCTGGCGCGTGGACTACGGCGACACGGTCCGCCGGCACGCGCTCGGTCGCTTCGACGACCTCCTCGCCGCGACCACGATCCACCCGGCGATGCTGATCTTCCTCTCGGCGGCGACCTCCACCAAGCGCGCCCCCAACGAGAACCTCGGGCGCGATTACAAACCCACCCCGGCACTGTCTGTGACGTAGTCCGCGTGTCGTAACGCGCTCTGTGCCTGACAACCATTACGTTCCCTGTCAGCGACAGCACCGGTCGCATGTACGCGGGGGAGGTCTGGGTTGGAGGGCAGCGATTGGCGTGTGCAGAGCGTCAACCATGCGAACGGATTCGTCTCGTATGTCATTTACGGACCCGCAGGGTTGGATGAGCGATCAGATGACTACCTGCGCACCCTCGAAGCGTCGACCAGCCGCACCTACGCCTACCGGCTCGTGGAGTACCTCGCGTGGCGCGATGCTCAAGGTCTGACCGACGGCACAGTCACACTCCGGCACCTCGAACAGCACATGGCGAGCATCGCCTCCTCTCGTGGCGCTGGTCCGCTCGGGGTAGCCGTCCCATGGCGAAGCCAGCCGCTGTCGGAGTCCGCTCAAGGCAACGCCGCCACCGCGATCCGCGGGTACTACCTCCACTGCTGCGCGATGGACCCGACCCTCAATCCGGCAGTCGCGGATGCCTTGCGTGACACCCGGCTGACGTCGAAGGCAGCCCGCAACGCATCGCGGCGCGACCGGCCAAAGACCACGACAGACGCCAACCCACTCGCACCCAAGCGCTCCAACGTGAACGTGCGACTCATGCCCCAGGAGGCGCACGATGCGCTCTTCGCGGACGGCATCTTGACGACGGCACGTGACCGCATGATCGTGACCTGGCTGTGGGACATGGCTCCGCGCGTCGGTGGACTTTGCGGGCTCCGGTTCGAGGACCTCCACCTCGTCGAGAATCACCCCTGTCGCGAAATGGTCGCCCCACACGTTCACATCGTCAGGCGACTGGACAACCCCAACCGAGCACTGGCCAAGGGCGCCCCAGAACCCAACGTGGCAGCGGACGGGATCGTGCGCGGCGGCGTCCTCCTTCGCGTGAGTCCGCAGATGCTCTCGACCTACTGGGACTACCTCTTGGAGGACTACCACCGAGTGCGAAGCATCGTTAACCACCAGATGGTTCTCGTGGTGCTCGAACCAAACCACCTGGGCAACGCGCTCACAACGCAGGCCGTGCGGCGCATGGTCAAGAGGGCAGGGAAGAAGGCCAACCTTGGGATCCTGAAGCCCCACGCCTTCCGGCACCGATGGGCGACGGAGTTCCTGCGCGCGTCGAAGTCCTCAGCCATGACCGCACAGGCTGGCGGTTGGAAGAACACCGAGACAGTCGAGTCCGTCTACGCCCACCTCGTCGGCACGCCAGAACTAGAACAAGCACTCACGAAGGTGTGGCAGGAGAGCAGTCCCGTATGACCGAAACACTGAAAACCGCCGACCAAGGCGGGCTTGTCGCCGTTCGCGCCGATGCCGTTCTCGACCTGATGCGACTGCCTCCGCTGGAGCGCCTGCAACGCATTCTCGCGGGTCCCGGACTCGATGACTACGCCTACCTTCGCGACGACCGCATCGTCTTCCCTGATGCGCGTTCCCCCGTGTTCGGCTGGCTATGCGACGTCCCCGCGTGTCAAACATGGAAGGCCAGCGGCTCCTACTGCGGGACGCACCGCAAAGAGTGGGCGAGTGCCCGCGAGTCGGGCCAGTCGGTCGACGCCTGGCTAGCCCGCGCTGTACCAACCACGAACAACGCAGACACCCAGCGCACGCCGGTGCTCGACCTCAGCAACCTCGCTCCGATGGCCGCAGCCGAGATGCGCTACGCCCTCTTTTGCCACGCGAACGAGGAACGCGCAGCCCGCTGGCCAGTGCAGGCACTCAGCAGGGTCTGCACCCTGCTGCTCCACGAACACGCCTCGTCCTTCACCCAGTTGGACACCGACGACGATGACATCTTCGCGAAGCAGGTGCTGCATCGCATGATCGTCCGCAAGGTGCAGCGATACCTCCACCCCGTGCTGACGAGCCGCGAAGAGACGAGGGAGCAAGGCATCCTCGACCCGCTGCACTGGGGCGTCCAAGTGGGCAAGCGGCTCGTCCCCTTCGACCTCACATCCATTCGGTTGCGCTGGTTGCGAGACCTGACGTGGGACTGGATGGCTCATCGCATGGACGCGCCTCGGCGACGACCGGCCAGCCCCACCACCTTCACGACCGCAATCACAGGCGTCGCGATCCTCAGCGACTTCCTGTCAGAGCACTCCGCCAGCCCCAACGCCCCATCGTCACTGACACGAGCCGACGCGCTTGCCTTTCAGCGAGACTGGAACGACCGTGTCCGAACACGCCGCACCCACCGTGTCGTCGGGGCAACGGACAACTCAACTCGGACGCGACCCTGGGAGCCCACCACCGCCACTCAGCACACGCGGTACGCCTACTGTGCAGCCGCCCGGCAGGTGCTCCTCGACGGCGCCGAGTGGGGGCTCACCTCAGCGGACACTCTGGCGCCACCGTTCATCTATGCGCTGCCGGTGTACGAGAAGCCGGGAGGGCGCAAGCCGCGTCCCTTCCCCGACGAGGTGTGGCAAGTAGTCTGCGACCCCGACAACATCCGCCTTCTCGCTGAACTCGACAAGGGGGACCTCGGCATCGCGGACGTGTGGGTCACGCAGACCTCACAAGGCCGAAGGATCTCAGAACTGACCAACGTGCGCCTCGACTGCCTAGGCGAAGCGCTGGGTGTCAAACGGATCTGGTTCGACATGACCAAGGTCAACGAACTCGACTACTCGATCCCAATCGCCGAGCACTCGTACGCCATCCTCCGAGAGCGTCAAGAGAAGACGCTCGCTTGGTTCGTCCGGCGTCACCATCGCCAGCCAAGCAGCGTCGAGCGCGCCCGCATGGCGCTGTTCCCCAGCCCGCACAAGAATCCATACCTCAGCGGCGCTATCGACGCTGGCGTCGTCATGGGGACGCTGACCAAGTGGCTGGAACACCTCAACGTTCCCGGCTACACCAGTCATCAAGCACGGCACACGCTAGCCACGATGTTGCTTGACAATGACGTCAACCCGGCCGCCATCAAGCAGTTCATGGGTTGGGCGTCGACCGAGACGCTCTCGACTTACGCCCGGTACTCCGACCGCGCGATCAACGCAAGCCTGCAGTCGGTCTGGGTCCGACCGCCCGCGCATCCAGAGGCAGGCGACCTGGTTCTCACCCCGAGCGACATCACGGACGGGAACTCGCGGGCACACCGGATGCTGCTGGACCTGACCGTCCTACCGACCGAGGGCGGTCTGTGCTCGTACAAGCCCGTCGTGGGTGGCGACCAATGCCCGTTCGGAAAGCGGTGTGACCGGTGCGAGTACCTCGTCGTCACCGGTGCTGACTACTCGTACTGGGCGCGCCAACGCGAGCGCTTCATGGAGTGGGCGGAGGCACAGAGCAGCGACGAGGCACGTGCCGCGTTCTACGCCGTCTGGGAGCCCATGGAGAAGACGTTCTACGGGCTGGAGCGAGCGCTGGACGCACTGGGGCTCCTCGACGCCGCCAAGAGCCTCGACCTGCGCAGCCCACGCCACGACTTCATGAGCCCGCTATGGGCCAAGGGATGGTCCGCTGACGCCTTGGATCAGATCGCCGACGACGAGGAGCAGTTCGATGACTGACCACACAGCCAAGCGCCCGCGTCCCGAACGAGCCATCAAGGCACGTCGAGCGGACTCAGAAGCCAAGGTGCAAGCCGTCGAGAGGGCCATTCGCGCACTGGCTCGCGCCGGGCTGCCCATCACCGTGTCGGCGGTGGCCACGCACGCCCAAGTCAGCCGTTCGTTCGTCTACGACAACCCGGACGCGGCCAAGGTGTTCATGGCAGCCAGCACCCGGAGCAAAGCCAAGGCCCGCGCTCATCGCGACGAAGCAATGGACGCCGAGACTGCCCCTTGGAGAGAGCGTGCGCTCAACGCGGAGGATGCGCTACGCCTTGCCCGCAGCCAACTCGTGGAGGCACGCAGAGAGGTTGCAGACCTCCTCGGCCAACTGCGGGACCCCGACGGCACTTGGCTTCGCGAGGACCGCGAGCGACTCCTACGCGAGCGTGAGACGCTGACCAAGGAACGCAACGAACTGCGGCAGTCGCTCCGACGTGCCGAGACGCAACGTGACTCGGCACGGTCAGTTGCCGACCGGCTACGCAGCAACAACGTTCGGGAACTGTTCCCCGATGGGCCAGGTCCGGCCGCCTCAGCGTCAGAGTAGGTATCTCAGTCCATCCGGTTGTCGGCACCACATCGTCCGCTCGTGCCGACGGGCACGCGCGACTTGACTGGTCCAGGATAAGACGCTTATATCGCCTTATGACGATACAAACGCCTGAGCGTGCTACCGACGTCAGCGGGCTCGACGCCGCCGTGTGCCTGTTCCACGGCTTCTCCGACCCCTCCCGGCTGGCCATCCTGCGCCACCTCGCCGAGGGCGAGCATCGAGTCACCGACCTCATCGCCCACCTCGGACTGGCCCAGTCGACAGTGTCGAAGCACCTCGCGTGCCTGCGTGACTGCGGCCTCGTCACCATGCGACCCGTCGGACGAGCCTCGGTCTACTCCCTGGCCCACCCCGAACTCCTCGACGCCCTCTTCGCCGCAGCCGAACGGATCCTCGACGTGACCGGAGAGAGCGTCACGCTGTGCACGAACTACGGCACCGCCACCATGCCCAGCACCGCCTCCCAGACGGAGGCCCGCTCATGAGCAACCCGGCCCCCAACGTGCCCGGCGCCACCACCCTCGACCCCGCCGAGACCGAACGCCTCACCCGACGCGGACTGCGGCTGGCGCAGTTCACCGTCGCCTACAACGTCATCGAAGGTGCCGTCGCGATCACCGTCGGCCTCATGGCCGGGCTCGTCTCGCTGGTCGGGTTCGGACTCGACTCCGGCATCGAGTCCGCCGCCTCGGTCCTGGTCGGGATCCGGCTCGCGTCTCGGCTCAAGCAAGGTGAGCCAGACGAAGCCAAGGAGCGTCGCACCCTCAAGGCCGTCGCCGTCACGTTCTTCGTGCTCGCCGCCTACGTGACCTTCGAAGGCATCCGCTCGCTCATCGACGGCGAGGCACCCGACAACTCGACCGTCGGGCTCGTCCTGCTGATCGCCTCCGTCATCGTGATGCCCGTCCTCGCCCGCGCGAAGCGACGAGTCGGCGAAGCGCTCGGTGGTGACCGACTCATCCTGGCCGACGCGGCCGAGACCAAGATCTGCGTCCTGCTCAGCATCTCGACCCTGCTCGGCCTCGGCCTCTACGCCCTCACCGGCGCCGCCTGGCTCGACCCGGTCGCAGGCTTCGTCATCGCCGCCTTCGCCATCCACGAAGGCCGCGAGGCTTGGGAAGGCGAACTCGTCGAAGACGACGACGATGACGACGATGACGACGATGACGACGACTGAGGATGTGGCGAGCCGGTCACGACGAAGCCGCAGGCTGCTCCTCGTTGCGGTAGCAGTCATCGTGGTTGCCGCCGACGTGGCCACCAAGCACGTCGCCGCCACCATCTGGGCCGACGAGCCCGTCAGCATTGCAGGAGGCTGGATCCAGTTCACCGAGTCGCGTAACCCCGGCGCCGCGTTCGGACTCGGCGCTTCGGCCACACCACTCCTCGCCGTGATCGCAGCCCTCGCCGTGACCACGCTCCTGGCGCTGTCCGGCCGATGCCAAACGCGCCTGCAGGCAGCCCTCCTCGGGCTAGCCCTCGGCGGCGCCGCCGGGAACCTCATCGACCGCCTCTTCCGCGCCCCCGGTGTCCTGCACGGACACGTCGTCGACTGGATCGACATCGGAGCGTGGCCGACGTTCAACCTCGCCGACTCCAGCCTCGTCTTGGCCTGCGCGCTACTCCTGTTCGCCGCACCAACCACCAAGGCCACCCAACCCGACCTAACCTGAACCACCATCGGGTCCGGTAGTAGCAACCAGCCGGCACGTCTTCCGCCCCCAGACCCCGGCGATCTACAGTCGACATGCGGGTGGCTCCCGTCCGCAGTTGCAGGCCGACCGGTCCCCGTGGGTAGGCAACGAGAGCCGGTGACAGGGCCCTCGACGACCTTCCAGTGGCCCGATGCACGGTGAGCAGGTGCATCGAGCCGAGGTTCGGTGCACGGTTGACAGGTGCACCGAACCAGCGAGTGGTCCGAGCCGTCGTGCTAGGCGGCTCGGACCACTCGGTACGCGCGGTCGCGTTGTCGGACCGCGCGCCCTATGGTCACCGCATGACACCGAGGGACGACGCGGCGGCCACGGAGTACATCGGCTCCGTGATCGACCAACTCCGGCCCGTGCTGCTCTCCTACGCCCGCATGTGTGATCGCCTCGGAGTCGAGGCCCCACCGCCGCAGGAGATAGCGCAGACGCTGGTCGACCACTGGCTCGCCGCACGTGACGGCAGCGGCCCCGGCTAGCAACCGGCGGACCGTCTGACCCGGCCCGTAACGTCCACGAGCATGGCGGGCGGGATGAGTCGAGGAGGACACGAAACGCTTGCTCAGCGGGTCGCCAATACCCGCGCGCGACAAGCAGGCATCAACCCGGACGCACACCCTGCCGTCAGTCCTTTAGACCCGCCACCTAGCCCTGCTTCCACGCCGATGCCTGTCTCGTCGGCGCCTGCGATCAAGCACGCCTGGTACGACGGCCCCTACGGTCGCCAGCCCGCGCTCCTGCTGCGATGGCGAAACATCCAGGGCCGCTACGACGGGCCTCATCTGCGTCGTCGCGCCAGACGACGACCGCTGGGCGCTCGTCGAGATGTGGGTCGACACGCGATGCTCTCCCCCGCCCGACCCGTCACGGGGCGCGTCGTTGCTGCGCTTCCTCGGCTCGCAACACCAGTTCGAGGTGGTCGCGGCGGTACCACCTGCGTCCGTTGGCCACCACACTGGGCAGGCGACCGCGACGCGCGCGAGCATTGATCGCCACACGGCTGATGCCGACGACCGCGGCCGCCTCGTCGGGGCAGAGCCAGTCGTGATCATCGTCTGGTGGTGCAGGCGGTGCCTTCGGTTCGGGTCGGCGGGCGGCCGCCTGCGCTGCAGCGGCTCGGGCGTCGCGCAGGGCCAGGACTTCTGCACGGTCGAGGATGGGCCGCTGGGGTCGGCGGGTGAGGTCGCCGCGACGGATCATCTTGGGGATGGCCGAGAGGTGGACGCCAAGTATCTCCGCTGCCTCTCTTGCCCGGATCCACTCGGCCACTTGCCGCAGGCTAGTCACCCGCCCGTCGCCCCGCATCCGTCCTTCCACAGCCGTGCCATCCGCTGACGGGCGCTCGGGGCCGGTGAGAGTTGCGACGGCCCCGCGCATCCCCCGGCGGGCCGCGAGGCCGCAGAGCGCCCCTCAGGCCCCCACAGCGACGTTCCAGCGCTGCGCGTTGACGAACTCGGGCAACGTCATCCACGGGATGTCCATGTCGTCGCACACGTCGGGGATGCGCGGCTTGTTGATGTTGCGAGGAACCTCTTGCGTCACCACGGTGCCGCCGTTGGCGTAAGCCAAAGCGATCACGAACGGGTCGGCGCCGTTACGCGGGCCGCCCCCGATCCCTAGGAGTCGCGGATGCTTGGCCAACACTTCACGGGTGGCGAGTTGGACCTCACGCGACAGCGGAACGAACAAGCCCGAGCACCGCTTGGCCCACGCGTAGGCCTCGTCCGACTTCTTCGCCAGTTCCCGCTTAACCTCGTCAACAGCACGGACCTGCCCGGCGCGAACCATGTCCTCGATGGCATCCCAGATCGCGCCGAAGGTGGCGGGCATGAAGATGTCGCGCCGCCCGTTGATGATCGCGCTGGTGTCGAACGAGTAGGTCTGGAACAGGCTCGGATCGTCGTCGTTCAACGGAGCCTCGCGCGGGCAGCCAGGTCGGGGATCTGGCCAACCTTCACGTCAAGGAACGTCGCAGCCGTCGTGCTGTCGATGAGAGCCCGACGATGTGCACCGGTCACGGTGCGGACGTAGCCCTTACCCAGATCGCGGGCCTTGTTGATGTAGAAGTTGCCACCGCCCGGCTTCGACCGGTGGAAGTCGTCCTTGCGGTGGCTGTCGCGGAACTGGTGGTACTGCGCAAGCGGCACCCGACCCAAGGTCACCAACCGCCGCAGGAACGACTCGGCGCTCACACCGAACGGCTTCGCGGCCTCGATCAGGTCAGCCAGGTCCCACACCTCACCCGCAGGGTGCGCCATCACGAGGTCGGTCGCCAGCACGTCAGCGGCAGGCATCAAGATGTTGGCCGCGAGAGCGTTGCAGCGCGCCTCCAGACGACGGTCCTCCGACACGGCGCGCTGGTCCGTTCGCGTGTCACACAACCCTGCCGTGTGCAGCAGCAGGTGGGCGTACTCGTGGATCAGGGAGAACAACCGTCCCCGCGTGAAGTCCGCCCCGTTGAGGACGATCACCGGCACGTCGTCGAAGTACAACGAGAAGGCGCGCATCTCGTCCGGAGAGACCCGGCCGCCCGCCGTGTGCATGACCAGCACCCCGGCCTCCTCCAGCGCGGCCACCCAGTAACCGAGGTGCGCGTACTCGTCGGCCGACGGTCGAGGAAACGGCAGCGGCGCTATACCGTCGAGCAACTCCCGAGCCATGGAAGCGATGCGCGCGTCGTCATCAGGCACTGCCAGACGCCACGCATGACTGGGCTGGTCGTCATCAAGGTCCGCGATCTCCAATAAGGCATCTCGCTGCGCATGCGCTCGCCGGTACTCGGCATGCAAGTCAGCCGACCACTCGGCCGACTGACCAAGGTCGATGCGACGGAAGTCGCGCAACGTCTCGAACCCCGCCGGAGGCTCGGACAGGAAGAACACAGCCAAGGACCGGTTGTAGACCTGCGCGGCGCGACGCAGTTCCGCAATCGTCGGCAGCCGATCCCCCGACTCCCACTCCGACACGCGGCCCTCAGGGACCTTGATCTTGCGATCAGCCGCCAGCACCTCCAGGTTCGCCGACTCGCGAGCCCACGCCAGCATCGCTGGCTCCACTAGTGCCTTCACAGACGCCACACGCGCCAGTGTGATCCGCAACCGGCCGCTTGTCCCGGCAATAGGCACGCGCGTCGTTCAGCGGATGAGTCCCTACTGGCCCAGCAGGGAGTTGATAGGCCGTCTCAGGGCGTCGGCAATGGCGTAAACCGTGGCGAGTGTCGGATTCGAGACACCGCGTTCCAAGCGCTGTAGATGTTGCGGAGTGATGCCGCTTGAGGACGCTAGCGACTCCTGAGATAGGCCCGACTCAATACGGGCGCCCTTGATAGCAGCGCCAAGGGACGCTGAGCGCTGGGGCGAGAGCCTGAGATGTGGTCGGTTTCGCTGCGTCGCCATGGTGCGACACACGGTCCTGTAGTGGCCGCCAGCGCACCACAACATATAAGTTGGGCTTACCGCTCACCGCTCACGTGGAGCCCCAACATGACTCAACTCACTTCTTCTTGCACCTGCTGGCGCCTTCCGACAGAAGACGGTCGAGTGCTTCCCATGACGTTCGTGTGCCTGCACGACGAGGTGCGCGTGACGCTCGTCGACGGCACCGTGGCTCAAGGCTTCTCAACGGGCGCGGATTGGTGGGGAACGCCCGAAGGGCCGCAAGTCCTCATGGATGTCGAGCCCGATGGTGCGGAGATCGTCATCTTTGAAGAAGGACAGGTAGCGACCGCCCAACCCGTCGGGGGATACACCCAGCGCGGCAGATTCGAACACGACCTGGCGCACCTGATTACCGAAGCAGCGCAGGGAGCGAGCGGCGACTCCATCGCCATGATCGTGAGTGAACACGTCAGCATCGAAGTCACCGTCACAAGACACGAATGGGGCTGCTCGCCGCCCGTGCGTCCACGCTGGCGAACGGGACATGAGCCCTCTCCGGCGTAACACACAGACACCTACCCGTGCGAAAGGGTTCGAGGGTGAGCGAGCGAACGTTGGGCGAGCAGTACGACGACATGATGAACCGCTTGGATCAGGCGTACGCCGCCAGGAGGGCCTGCACTCTGGGCACACCGGAGTACGCCGACGCCCACGCAATGCTCGAAGTGGTCTTCGTAGACCTCCGTGCACTCAACGACCTGGCGTGGCAGTCCACCGGAGGACGGCCAAGTCGACAGGCGCCCGAACAGGGACCTGGTCGATGAGGACGGCACCTCCGTTCCCCTCACCGCTGACCACAAGGTCGCTGCTCGCACACACGGTTGAGCCGTGACGAAAGGTGCCGGACCTTCACGATGCACGAAGTGGCGCTACCGGAGCCGTGTGGACGCACTCCTAGCCCTTGCGCGCATCCAGCGCCGAGATTCCTCCGGCCGGGAGAAGCAGGAGCAGCGCGCCTACCGATGCTCACGCTGCTTCGGCTGGCACCTCACCAGCCGCCCAAAGTTCAACGACTAGGTCGCCGTTCGTCCGGAGTACGGGCGATGTCGAGGTGAATGCCGACGCCATGGTGACTGTCGGGGGGCGCCTCTACCATCGATCCATGGCCCAGTGCACTGCCCCTGTCTACGGTCACCGCTCATCCGCAGCCGCTGCGAATTGCCCTGCCTGCGGCGGGCGATCCGGGTACCGCTCCTTCTACTCCGCCTACGGCGGTTCGTCGTCGTATGGCAGTTCGCGCGGATCGACGTACGCGGCATCGTCCGGAGGAGGCTCGAAGTCTCGACGCACGAGGACCGGCAGGTCCGTTTCGTACAGCCCTAGCGAGTGGCGCGCCGTCGAGCCCTACGCCGAGAAGGCTGCGGAGCAAGCCCAGACGCACCCTGACCGTCGCGACCTCTTCCTCTGCCACGCCTGGGATGATCGACAAGGCAGCGCGGCTGACCTACACCGCCAGTTGAAGGCGAACGGCGCGACTGTGTGGTTCAGCGAGGAAGACATCCCGCTGGGTTCCCTGATGACTCGCGAGATCGACAAGGGGCTTCGGAACTCCCGTATCGGGATTGTGCTGGTGACCCCCGCACTGCTCAAGAGCATCAAGAACGAGGGCATCGCCGAGAAGGAACTCGCCGTCTTGCTCAACAGTCGCCGTGTCGTTCCCGTCACGCACGGCGTGACCTTCGACGAGTTGTACGACATCAGCCCCATGCTCGCGTCGCACGCGGGCCTAAGCACGGCGGAGTCCTCCCTTGACGACGTGGCCGCCAAGATCGCGGCCGCGGCCGCTGCCCTACCGGCCGCGTAGGCATCCATCGCAGCACCGGCGGCCGTCGACTGTCGCAGACATGTCCACCACAGTTTTTCATGCTCACAAAGGGCCATGACCCCCCTCTCGGGTCTGTAATGCCGTGAGCTGCTCGAGCTCCACACGCTCGGAGCCGGCAACTACGACGAGGACGACGTCAAGGCCTCGGCCCGGATCCTCACCGGCCACCACGTGGACCTCTGGGAGACGTGGAAGGCGTCCTACGTCAAGGAGGACCACGCCACCGGGACGGTGCGGGTGAAGGGGTTCACCCACAAGAACCGCAAGGCCGACGGCCGCGAGGTCACTCGCGACTACCTCCGCTACCTCGCGCACCACCCGATGACGGCGCACCACGTGTGCCAGCGGCTGGCGACGAAGTTCGTGCGCGACGACCCGCCGCGGTCGCTGGTGAAGCGGCTGGCGAAGGTCTACCTGCGCAACGACACCGAGATCGCGCCGGTGCTGCGCGCCCTCGTGGCCAGCAAGGAGTTCCGCTCCTCAGCCGGCGACAAGCTCCGCGACCCCGGCGAGGACGTCGTCGCGACCTACCGCGCGCTAGGTGTCGAGGTCGGCCGGCCGAGCCGGAACGACTCCGCCTCGAACGCGATCCTGTGGCAGGCGTCGCGGCTGGGTCTCACGCCCCACGCGTGGCCGCGACCCGACGGCACCCCGGTCACGGACGCCGTGTGGGCCTCACCCTCACGAGCCCTGGGCTCGATGGACCTCCACTACTCCATGGCAGGCGGCTGGTGGCCGTCTGAGGGCATTCGCTACCGCAGCCCCCGTGCCTGGGTGCCCGCCAAGAAGCCGATCCGCTTTGAGGACCTCGTCGACGCCGTCAGCCGCGACCTGCTGCACCGCCCCGCGAGCAAGCGCCTCGTGCAGACGGCGACGATCGCCACCGGCTGCAAGGCCCGCGAGAAGATCGACCGCGACCACGCCCTCGTCCAGTGGGGCTTCCCGCGGCTGCTGGCCGCCGTCCTCGACTCCCCTGACCACCTGGCGTGCTGACATGACCGATCCCCACACGACGATCCCCGCCCGCCCCTGCGGCTGCCCCGACTACGACGAGGCCCGGCTGGCCCTGAGCCGGCGTGCGCTCCTCGGCACCGCGCTCGCCGGCGGTGCCGTCGCGCTCGGCCCGTCGCTCGCCGGCCCCTCACTCGCCGGCACCGGCACGTCGGCGTACGCCGTCACCGGCCGCAGTGCCGCCGGGCTGAGCGTGCCGGGTGGCCCGGTGCTCGTCCTGCTCTCGCTGCGTGGCGCGGCCGACGGGCTCTCGCTCGTCGTCCCGCACGGCGACCCGGTCTACTACGCCGCCCGACCGCGCCTGGCCATCCCGCCCACGGCCCTGCTGGCGCCCGACGCGATGTTCGGCCTGCACCCCGCGCTCGCGCCGCTGCTGCCGATGTGGCAGGCCGGCACCCTCGCCGCCGTGCACGCCACCGGCATGGCCGCGCCCAACCGGTCGCACTTCGCCGCGATGGAGGCCATCGAGGACGCCGCCCCGGGCTCGCGCGAGCGCACCGGCTGGCTCAACCGGCTCCTCGGCGAGCTGCCCGGCACCTCACCGCTGCAGGGCACGGCGATGGGCAACCAGGCCCCCACCTCCCTCTTCGGCGACCAGCCGGCCTTCGTGGTCGGCCGCGTCGACCAGGCCAAGGTCGCCGGTGCCGACGAGGAGGGCCGCCGGCTGGCGTCGCTCGCCCACGCGTGGCGGGGCAGCGACCCGATGAGCCGCGCGGTGCGCGACGCGATCTCGGGCGCGCAGACCTTCGGCGCCGCTCGCGACACCCCGGCCGGCGCGCCCGCCACGGCCTACCCCGACAGCGGGCTCGGCAGGGCCCTGTCGGACGTCTCCCGGATCGTTCGATCCGGCGTCGGCACGGAGGTGATCACGGTGGACCAGGGCGACTGGGACATGCACACCGACGCCGGCACGCTCGAGTGGGGCGACATGAGGCGCAACGCGGGCGACCTCGCGGCATCCGTCGCCGCGTTCTTCGCCGACCTGGGGCCGGCGGCCGAGAGGGTCACCCTCGTGACGCTGAGCGAGTTCGGCCGGCGGGTGCGGGAGAACGACGACTACGGCACCGACCACGGCTTCGGCAACGTGATGCTGGTCGCCGGTGCCGGGGTGCGGGGCGGTCGCTACCTCGGCTCGTGGCCGGGCCTCTCCGACACGCCCGACGCCGACCTCCTGGTCACCACCGACTACCGCAGCGTCCTCGCCGAGGTCGTCACCCGGAGGTTCGGCGTCTCGGTCGCGCAGGTCTTCCCGGGCTTCGCCCCGCAGGCCGTCGGCCTGATGGCCTGACGGTCGCGGCTCACGGCAGACAGGCGGCCCGCGTCGGTGCCATGCTCGGGGCATGACCGACCAGCGCCCCGCTCCCCCGTCGTACGAACCGCTCCCCGAGGACTGGCAGACCGCACTCTTCGTGGTCGCGCACCCCGACGACATCGAGTACGGCTCCGCCGCGGCGGTCGCCCGCTGGACCGGCCAGGGGAAGCGGGTCGTCTACTGCATGGTGACCAGCGGCGAGGCGGGAATCGACGGCCTCCACCCCGACGCGTGCGGCGCGCTGCGCGAGGCCGAGGAGATCGCGTCAGCGGCCACCGTCGGGGTCGACGAGGTGCTGTTCCTGCGACTGCCGGACGGGATCCTGGAGTACGGCGTCGAGCTGCGGCGGGTGCTGGCCAAGGTCGTGCGCGAGCAGCGGCCGGACGTCGCGCTGACCATCAACTTCCGCGAGACCTTCGGCGGCACCAACCTCAACCAGGCCGACCACATCGCCGTCGGCAAGGCTCTTCTCGACGCGGTGCGCGACGCGGGCAACCGGTGGGTGTTCCCCGAGCAGCTGACGGACGGCCTCGAGCCGTGGGGCGGCGTGAAGGCCGTGTGGGCGGGAGGCTCGCCGCAGGCGACGCACGCGGTCGACGTGACCGACACCTTCGAGGCAGGGGTCGACTCCCTGAAGGAGCACAAGGCCTACATCGAGGGGCTCGGCTGGGAGGGCTGGGACCCCGAGGAGTTCCTTGACGGCATCCTCCGAGGCGGCGGCCAGGGGCTCGGCGTCACCCACGCGGCGACGTTCGAGGTGTTTCCGCTGGGCTGGGGTTGAGCGCCCAGCGTCCGAGGCGGCGCCGCCGCGGACGGCGCGGCTCACGATCGCCGGCACCTGCGAACCGGGCGCCCACCAGCGGCGGCGGGCTCGGCGCCGGGGCGACGACCTCGCGCACGGGCTCGCAGACGGGCTCGGAGACGGGCTCGGAGACGGGTCGGGAGATCCGAGCTGCGTCCGGACCATCCTGGGAGGGCACCGTCGACAGGTCGAGGCCGGCGAGGATCGCGCGGACCTCGTCGATGGTCGCGAGCAGCTCGTCGTCGTCCGTGGCGTCCGTGCAGGCGAACAGGGCGTGGCGACCCAGCGACGCTCCGACGAGCGCGCCCTGCTCGAATCGCAGCCGGACGAAGCCCGCGACGTGCTGGTCCTCCAGCGACCGCAGGATCGCGAGCATGCGGTTGCCCACGTCGGCGAGGTGGCTCGCCGCGGTCGTCTCCCCCGCCGCCGCGACGACTCGCGACCCGGCCGTGACGACCGAGGTCCAGCGCACCCCCTCGACCGCGCCGGCCCGCTCGACGCAGTGGGCGACGGTCACGGCCGCGTCCGCGCCGCCGACGACCATGAAGGTCGGCACCGTCCGCGGCTCGGCAGGTGCCAGGTCCGCCCGGTAGGTACCTTCCCCAGCGGGGGTCCACGTCACGCCGACCGTGAGTCGTTGCGTGCCGAGCGCCTCCACCGCCCGCAGGTCGCCGACGTCGACGAGCTCGCCTGCGCGCCGGGCCAGCCGTCCCGTGTAGGGCAGGGCTGCGGCGAGCGCGCCACCGGCGCCGTCGTCACCGACCACCGTCCCGTCGGGGCGTACGACGAACCCCTCACCCTCGCGGACCTCTGCCGTCGCTCCTGCGCTCATGCGCCCACCCTGACGCAGCGCACGGCCGGGGTGCGGCGGCGTAACGCACAGTTCACACAGGCCGAGGAAGCGTTACGCCACGGCAACCGGGGCTACGACGACTGGGCCGCCGACCCCGGCAGGGTGCCCGTCTCGACCACGTGCTGGGCCACGGCGAACAGCTTGATGTTCTGCTGGGACGAGAGCCGCTTGAGCACGGCGAAGGCCTGGTCGGACGTCAGGGCGAACCGCTCGCGCAGGATCCCGGTCGCCTCGCCGATGAGCTGGCGGCTCGTCAGGGCGGTGTGCATCTGGTCGTGCCGCACGGTGGCCATCAGGGCCACCGAGGCGTGTGCCGCCGCCACGAGGCCGTCAAGCTGGTCCTCGTGGTCGAAGGCGTGGGGCTCGTAGGCGTAGAGGTTGAGCATCCCGATGCTGTCGTCCTCGACGAAGAGCCGGAAGCCCAGGTAGGCCCGGACGCCGGTCCGCCCGACCACCTCGTTCGCCCACCGGGGCCACGGCGCGTCCCGGGTGAGGTCGCCGACCGAGACCACGTCGGCGGTCGCCGGTCCGTCCATGGACGGCCCCTCGGCCAGGTCGTGCTGGAGGTCGTCCATGACCTGCACCGAGGCGTGGGTGTGGGCGCACGTGTCGTTGCGTCCGGGCCGCAGCACGCAGACGCCGGCGATGTCGCAGGACGGGATCAGGTCGACCGCCATCGCAGCGATGCGCTCCAGGGTGTCGGCGGGGTGCCGGGTGCCCGACATCGCGCGCGCAGCCTCCGCCAGCCGTCGGCCGAACTCGTTGCGGTCCATGGTCACGACTTCCCTCCCGGTGGGACGACCCCGAGCGCATCGTATAGACGAACCGGTGGACTGGCGGCTCCCCGACGCAGGTGGCGGCCCGGGTGGCCGCTTCTTGACCACCCGGGCCTGAGTCCCCTGCGAAGTCGCGACGTCGCAGGGACCTGACCCGCAGTACCCGGATGTGCGGCAACGATCCGCCCCTGTGATGCAGAACGCCCCCGACCTGACATGCAGGTCGGGGGCGGTCCGCGTTGGCTCCCCCGGTTGGACTCGAACCAACAACCCTCCGGTTAACAGCCGAATGCTCTGCCAGTTGAGCTACAGGGGATCGCTTGTGCAGCGAGGCGAAACCTTAGCAAGCCTCGACACCGCGGGTGAAATCAGGGCAGGCCGACGTCGCGCTGCGCCAGCTCGAGGGCCTCACGTGCCGCGGCCCGGACCTCGGGGTCGTCGGGGTCGACGCCCTCGTCGTACTCGTAGACCCACTGGACGCCGCCAGCGCCGGACGGGGCACGGCGCGCGATCACCCGCAGGCCGCGCCGGCGGCCGAGGCTCACGTGGCGCTGCAGGACGACGCTCGCGGTGACCCGCTCGTGCACCAGCTCCAGCAGGCGGCCGGGCTCGTCGAGGGTCGCGGTGTGCACGGGACGCTGCTCGCCCCACTCCCCCACCTCGGAGAGCCGGAAGGTGTCGGTGTCGCGGTCCCAGCCGGCGGCCTCCACCTGCTCCCACGCGACCCGCCGGGTCGTGCCGTCGCGGACGACGTAGAAGGCGTCGCGGGTGCCGGCGAGCACGGTGCCGTCGGACGCGGTCGCGCTCGCGAGCACCCGCTCCCCGCGTGACACGTCGACGCGCGCCGCGCTCGTACGGCCGAAGATGCGGCTCACGCGGGGTCCCCTCGGCGTTGTTCGGGGGAGCGCAGCGGAGGAGAAGAACGTCGTGGGGTGCTCATGACTGACCACCCGGCTGGTTGACCGCGCCCTCCCGGAGCTTGCGGCGGTGCTGCTCCAGCACCACCAGCTCGCCGAACATGCGGTTGTAGTCGAGGGCCTGCTCGACGGGGTTGGTGCGCTGGAGGCGGGCCTTGACGTCGGCGATGCGGCGGGACGTGGTGAGCTCCTGGAGCCGATAGACGTAGGCGACGGCGAACGTCGGGTTGGGGTCGGTCGTGCCACGGACCGGCTCGACCGCGAGCTCGGTGACCGCCGCGGCGACCGCGGGGTCGTTGGCCGAGCCCCGCACCTTGGCCGCCCAGCCCGCGTCGTCGACGCCGGCAACGGGACCGCCGGCCGCAGTCACCGCTGCCCAGACCCCCTGGAAGGTCGGGTGGGTGAAGTCGGCGGTCGTCACGTGGGTGGTCGTGCGGCCCACGCCGCCCGGGTGCTGGATGACCAGCTTGAGAAGCTCGCGTTCGATCAGGAAGCGCGGGTCGGACAGGCTCGGCAGCGCCGGACGCGCCGGCTCCGGCGGGGGCGCCGCCTCGCCCGCGCGGAGGGCTCGGCGCTCGCCCTTGGAACCGGAGCTCGGGCGCTCGGCCGCGCGGCGTACCTCCGTGCGCACCTGGTCGAGGTCGACTCCCACCATGTGCGCGAGCTCGCGGGAGAACGTCTCGACCTTCGTCTTGTCGCGGATGCTGGCCACCAGCCCGGCGGCGTCGCGCAGCGCGTCGACGCGGCCGTCGGCCCGGTCGAGGTCGTAGCGGTTCAGCACGTTGTCGAGGGCGAAGCGGTAGAGCGGCTGGCGGCTCGCGACCAGCTCGCGCACGGCCTCGTCGCCCTCCTTGAGCCGCAGGTCGCACGGGTCCATCCCCTCGGGGGCGACGGCGACGTAGGTCTGCGAGGCGAACACCTGGTCGCTCTCCAGCACCTTCATCGCCGCCTTCTGCCCCGCCGAGTCCCCGTCGAAGGTGAAGATCACCTCGCCGCTGGTCGTGCCGTGGTCGCCGAGGAAGCGTCGCAGGACGCGGGCGTGGTCGGTGCCGAAGGCCGTGCCGCAGGAGGCGACGGCGGTCTTCACGCCGGCGAGGTGGCAGGCCATCACGTCGGTGTAGCCCTCGACCACCACGGCCTGCTGGCTGTCCTTCATCGCGGTGCGCGCCATGTCGATGCCGTAGAGGACCTGGCTCTTCTTGTAGATCGCGGTCTCGGAGGTGTTGAGGTACTTCGCCTCGATGCGGTCGTCGTCGAAGATCCGTCGGGCGCCGAAGCCGATCGTGTCGCCATTGGCCTCCCGGATCGGCCACACCAACCGACCCCGGAAGCGGTCGTAGTGGGAGCGGCCGAGGGCGACGAGGCCCGCGGCGACCGACTCCTCGTCGCTGATCCGCCGGCCGCGCAGGTGGCGCAGCAGCGCCTCACCGTCCCGCGGGGCGAAGCCCACCCCGAAGGTCGCGGCCGCCGCTTGGTCGAAGCCGCGCTCGTGAAGGAACTGCCGCGCGACGACGGCGTCGGGGCCGCCGAGCTGCTCGGCGTAGAACTCCTGGGCGAGCTTGTGCGCCTCGATCAGTCGGCCCCGGGCAGGACCGCGCGGTCGTACGGGCTCGTCGTCGCCGTCCTCGCGACGCAGCTGGACGCCGAACTTCTCCGCGAGCCGCTCGACGGCCTCGGTGAAGGTGAGGCCGTCGACCTTCATCAGGAACGAGATGACGTCACCGCCCTCGCCGCAGCCGAAGCAGTGGAAGAACTGGCGGGCCGGGTTGACGTTGAACGACGGCGTCTTCTCGTCGTGGAACGGGCACAGACCCTTCAGCGACCCGCCGCCGGCCCGCTTGAGCGTGACGTAGCCCGAGACCACGTCGTCGATCCGCGCCTTCTCGCGCACTTCGGCGATGTCGTCGTCACGGATCCGGCCTGCCACGCCGGGGAGTCTACGGGCGCGCTCCCACGAGCACCGCGGAGTCTCCACAACGTCCCCGACCACCCCCTGCGCAGGGGCCCGGCCACCCCTTGGGGCGTACGTCGCTGGTGCCCCGCCCGCGGGTCTGGGAAGGTCGAAACATGACTGCTCAGCACGGAGGGCCAGAGGGTCAGACCCAGAGTCAGACCCTCGGCGCCCTGGTCCACCAGCTCACCCAGCAGGTCCCCGAGCTCATCCGCTCGGAGATGCGGCTGGCCCAGGCGGAGGTCGCCCAGAAGGGCAAGCGCGCGGGCGTCGGGATCGGCATGTTCAGCGTGGCCGGCCTGCTCGCATTCTTCGCGTTCGGCTCCCTGGTGGCCACCGCGATCCTCGCCCTCGCGCTCGTCGTCGACGCCTGGCTGGCCGCCCTCGTGGTCGCCCTCGTCCTGGTGGCCGCCGCTGCTGTGGCCGGCCTGGTCGGGAAGAACAAGGTGGCCGAGGCCGCCCCGCCGGCCCCGGAGCGGGCGATCGAGGGCCTCAAGGAGGACATCGCGACGGTGAAGGGAGACCACCATGGATGAGAAGACCCCCGAGCAGCTCGAGGCCGAGATCGCCCAGCAGCGCGAGCAGCTGGCCGACACCGTCGACCAGCTCACCGCCAAGCTCGACGTGAAGTCGCAGGCCCAGCAGAAGGCGGCCTCGCTCAAGGACGCCGCCACGACCGACACCGGCAAGCCGCGCACCGAGGTGCTCGCCGCGGCCGGCTCGCTCGTCGCGATGGCCGTGGTGCTGCTGTTGTGGCGGCACCGCCGCAACGGCTGAGCCTCACCGACGGACCACAGACCAACCCAGGGAAGGGAGACCCCATGAAGAAGCTCATGCTTCTCGTCGCCGGAGGTGTCGGCTACGTGCTCGGCACCCGTGCCGGACGGGAGCGCTACGAACAGATCAAGAAGGCGGCCACCCGCGTCAAGGAGGACCCCCGGGTCCAGGAGAAGGCGCACCAGGCCGCCGACCTCGCCAAGGACAAGGCCCCGGTGGTGAAGGACAAGGTGGCCTCGGTCGCCAGCACGGCCGCCGACAAGGTGACCCCGTCGGGCAACGGCGATCACCGCTCCGACCTCGAGGAGCAGCTGCACCCCGACAGCACGGCACGACAGGACGACCCCTACCCGCAGGGCAACCTGCCGTAGGCCGAGACCTCGATCTCCGGTCAGACCTCAGCCGAGCCCGGCGTGCCGGGCGACGGCGCTGGCGTCGGTCAGTGACGCGACCTGGTCGATGACCACGCGTCGCCGGCCGGCGTCGTCGTCTGCTCGCTCCCAGTCCTCGACGAAGACCGGGTCGAGCCCGTCGACCCCGCGCGCCCACAGCCCCTCCACGAGCTCGGCCACCAGCTGGCGCTGCCGCTCCATCAGGGCGACCCGGTCGTCGGCCTGCATCACGTAGAGCGACGCGATGCCCTTGAGGACGCCGATCTCGACCTCGGTGGCCTCGGGCACGACGAGGTCGGCGCGGTGCCGCACCGGCGCCTCGCCCCCCGTCGCGGCGAACGTCGCCTGCTGCACGCCCCCGCAGAAGCGGCCGATGAGGTCGCTGCTGAGGTTCTTGATCGCGGCGAGGCTGCGCCGGCTGCCGTCGTACGACGTCCGGGGCCAGCTGCCCACCGCCCGGAGGTCGGCAAGGGCTGCGTCGAGCGCGTCGTCGTCGACTCCGGGCAGGTACCACGAGCGCACGGTGTCCCACAGGGCGTCCCGGTCGAGCCGGGTCAGGTCGAGGCGCCCGGCGACGATGCCGTCCTCGACGTCGTGGACCGAGTAGGCGACGTCGTCGGCGAGGTCCATCACCTGGGCCTCGAGGCAGCGCCGGCGCCCCTCGACCCCGGTCCGCACCCAGTCGAAGACGGGCCGGTCGTCGTCGTAGACGCCGAACTTCACGACCACCCGGGGGGTGCCGTCGGCGTGCACGCCGTGCGGGCCGGTGGCCTCCGAGCGCGCCCACGGGTACTTCGTGCACGCGTCGAGGGTCGCGCGCGTGAGGTTGAGCCCGACCGAGCGGCCCTCGGCGTCGAAGGTCTTCGACTCGAGCCGGGTCAGCAGGCGCAGGGTCTGCGCGTTGCCCTCGAAGCCGCCGCAGTCGGCGCTGAGCCCGGCGAGCACGCGCTCGCCGTTGTGGCCGAAGGGCGGGTGGCCGAGGTCGTGGGCGAGCGCGGCGGTCTCGGCGATGTCGGGATGGGTGCCGATCGCACGGGCCAGGTCGCGAGCGACCTGGGCCACCTCGAGGCTGTGCGTGAGCCGGTTGCGGACGAAGTCGTCGGTCTGGGGACCGACGACCTGGGTCTTGGCCGCGAGCCGGCGCGAGGCGGCCGCGTGGACCACGCGCGCGCGGTCGCGCTCGAACGCCAGGCGCACCGGCGCCTCCACCCGCTTGGGCGGCTCGGCGACGATGCGCTCGCGCGCCGAGTCGTCGTACGGGTCCTCGATGCTCATCCGCCGGTCAGCCTAGCGAGCCCCACGGACGCCGACGACGACCCGGTCGACCTCCTGGGTCAGTACACCGTGACGTGGACGTGGTCGTAGTGGTTGGCCGTGGTCGACCCGCGGTCGGACATGCCGCGCCAGCCCTCGCCTGCGCGCTCGACGGACCAGATGTTCTGCGAGTAGATGAGGTACTCGATGCCGAAGGCGGCGTAGTTGGCACGCAGGAAGTTGGCGACGTCCCAACCGGTCTCGCCGCTGACCATGATGTCGACGGCGCGACCCTGGCCGTGCTCGCCGTCGCCGCGCCACGTGCCGTAGCTGGTGATGGAGGGCCAGTTGGCGCACACCGCGTCGTGGATGTCGTAGAGCGAGGCGCGACCGGCGTCGATGGACGAGCCGTTGGTGCAGACGCCGCCCAGGCTCGCGCCGGTGGCCTTGGCCTCGACCTCGGGCTCGGGCTTCGGCTTCTCGGCGCTGAGGTAGGCGGAGGTGACCCAGCGCGACTGCCCGTCGATGACCACCTGGGAGCGGCCGGCCTGCTTGCGGCCGGTGACGGACACCTTTTTCAGGGCGTCGATGACTCCGAGCTTCTCGGCCTTTTTGGACGGACCGTCCCAGAGGTTGAGCAGGTCGGTGGTCCACACCTTGTCGTCCAGCTTCTTGGCGAGCTGACGGGCCTTCTTGTCCACGCTGATGTCCTTGCGCGCGGCGGACTCGGCCTTTGCGGCGCTGCGGATCTGCGAGCGGGAGACGGTGGTGGCCTCGGCACGCCGGCGCAGCGTGGCGTCGTCGACCGTGCTGTCGGCGGACGTCCCGGCGACCGGCTGCGAGGTGCCGGACGAGGCCAGGAGGTTGTCGTTGGTCGCCGGCTCTGCGGCGAGGACGCCCATGGTCACCGCGGACAGGGTCGCCACGACGGCGAGCGGTGCGGAGACGAGGACGGAACGGGGGATCCGAGACGGACGGGGGGTGGTAGCAGGGGCTTCCCGCTTGTGGCGATGCTGAGCCACAGCGCTGATCCTTTGCGGTTGCTGTCGGGGGACATTGCGCCGAACCACGAGCCCGGAAACGGGGGAAGAACTCGTGCCCACGTCGACGCGATCAACGAGTGAAGCACAGGATTCTCGGCCTGTCCCAATCTTCCCCGGTAAATTTCGGCGTGTTCCGGCTCACCCGACCGCGGATCCGTGCGCACGACGCGAGAGCGCGACGCTCAGCCGCCCGTGGTCTCGTCGACGTCCTCACGCAGGTGTGCGCCCCGGCCGTCGGTGTCGTCGAGCCAGCCGTCGGGGAGCACGACCTTCTTGCGCGGAGCCCCCTGTCGCCCGCGCGGGGTGCCGAGCTCGCGCTCGGGGAACGGTGCGTCGTCGTCGAGCCCTGCGAGGAGCTCGTCGAGGGAGGCCAGGGAGTCGACGAGGGCCAGCTGGTGGCGCAGCTCGCCGCCGGCGGGGAAGCCCTTGAGGTACCAGGTGATGTGCTTGCGGAACTCCTTGCAGCCGCGCTCCTCGCCCATGTGCTCGGACAGCAGCTCGGCGTGGCGGCGCATCATGGCCTTCACCTCACCCAGCGTCGGCAGCGTCGCGACGTCCTCGCCGTGGAAGGCCGCGGCCAGGTCGCGGAAGAGCCACGGCCGGCCCAGGCAGCCGCGTCCGACCACCACGCCGGCGGCGCCGGTCTGCTCGACCATCCGCAGGGCGTCGGCCGCCTCCCAGATGTCGCCGTTGCCGAGGACGGGGATGTCGACGTGGTCGACGAGGGCCGCGATGGCGTCCCAGTCTGCCTCGCCGGAGTAGGCCTGCTGGACCGTGCGACCGTGCAGGGCGATCGCGGCGACGCCGGTCTCCTGGGCGATGCGGCCGGCGTCGAGGTAGGTGAGGTGGTCGTCGTCGAGGCCCTTGCGGGTCTTCATCGTCACCGGGACGTCGTACGGCGCCGCGGCGGCGACCGCGTGCTCGAGGACCTCGCCGAGCAGGCCCCGCTTCCACGGCAGCGCTCCCCCACCGCCCTTGCGCGTGACCTTGGGCACCGGGCAGCCGAAGTTGAGGTCGACGTGGGCGACGCCGTGGTCGGCGCAGAGGATCTCGACGGCCTTGCCGATGTAGACGGGGTCGGTGCCGTAGAGCTGCACGGACCGCACCGACTCGAGCTCGTCGAAGACCAGCATCTTCTTCGTGGTCTCGTCGCCCTCGACGAGGCCGCGGCTGGTGATCATCTCGCAGACGTAGAGGCCGGCGCCCTGCTCGGCACAGAGGCGGCGGTAGGCGGCGTTGGTGATGCCGGCCATCGGCGCGAGGACGACCGGGGTGTCGACGCGCAGCGAGCCCAGGGTGAGGGAGTCGGGCACGACGGTCATGTCCCCATTGTCGCAAGCGGGTCCGGGCCGGACCGAATCAGCGTCCGGGGCGCGAGCGCACCTTCGGCGGCCCTGTGACGTCGCCGGTCCAGACGATCGGGTCGTAGCCCTCGGTGGGCTCGAAGACCATGTCGCGGATGCGGGCGTCGCCGGGGGCGAGGTAGACCAGGCACATCTCGGCGCTCGCGCCGGCCTCGAAGGGCTCCGGCAGGGGCCCGCTCTGGCAGGGGGTGAAGTCGCCACCCACCGTCCAGGGCGCCCCGAGCCGGTCGCGGTCGTCGCGGAGGTAGAGCGGGACGGCCTGCCCGGCGAGGTCCTCCTCGCCGACGTTGGTGAGGGCGACCCTGACGAAGTAAGGACGGGCCGCCTGCAGCGAGTCGTCGGCCACCCAGCCGTCGAAGACGGAGGCTCGCCGCTCCTGCACGCCCTCGACGGTCAGCTCGAGGGCGCCGACGAGGTCGGTCGCGGGATGCCACACGAGCGTGGCCGGGTCGCCGTGCTGCAGGGTCGTGCCGGGCTCGGTGGTGCTCACCCCGTCCGGTTCCTCCGCTGAGGTCGGAGCCGGGTCAGGCGTCAGAGACGGCTCCGGAGAGTCGTCGCCGCCGCACGCCGTCAGCGAGGCCGCGAGGACCGTCGTGACGACCGTGGCGAGGACCACCGAGCGGAGCATGGCGCCATCGTGGCACGCCCTGGTCCCCTCAGCAGTGGCTCGACGGCCTGGGCTCAGCAGCCGAGGAGCTTCTGGGCGAAGTAGCCGCTGATGCCGTCGAGGCTGATCCGCTCCTGGTGCATGGTGTCGCGCTCGCGGACGGTGACGGCGTCGTCGTCGAGGGTCTCGAAGTCGACGGTCACGCAGAACGGCGTACCGATCTCGTCCTGGCGGCGGTAGCGGCGGCCGATGGCGCCGGAGTCGTCGAAGTCGACGTTCCAGTTCTGGCGCAGCTCGGCGGCGAGGGCCTTCGCCTTCGGCGACAGGTCGGCGTTGCGGCTCAGCGGCAGCACGGCGACCTTGACGGGCGCGAGGCGCGGGTCGAGCTTGAGGACGACACGCTTGTCGACGCCACCCTTGGTGTTGGGGGCCTCGTCCTCGGTGTAGGCGTCGATGAGGAACGCCATCAGCGAGCGGGTGAGGCCGGCTGCGGGCTCGATGACGTAGGGCAGGTAGCGCTCGTCGGCGGCCTGGTCGTAGTAGGACAGGTCCTTGCCGGAGAACTCGCTGTGCTGCTTGAGGTCGAAGTCGGTGCGGTTGGCGATGCCCTCGAGCTCCTCGAAGTCACGACCGGAGAACCCGAAGCGGTACTCGATGTCGGTCGTGCCCTTGGAGTAGTGCGACAGCTTCTCCCGCGGGTGCTCGTAGTGGCGCAGGTTGTCGGGGTTGATGCCGAGGTCGACATACCAGCGGGTGCGCTCGGCGATCCAGTAGCGGAACCACTCCTCGTCCTCGCCGGGCTTGACGAAGAACTCCATCTCCATCTGCTCGAACTCGCGGGTGCGGAAGATGAAGTTGCCGGGCGTGATCTCGTTGCGGAAGCTCTTGCCCATCTGGGCGATGCCGAACGGCGGCTTCTGCCGGCTGGAGGTCACGACGTTGGCGAAGTTGAGGAAGATGCCCTGCGCGGTCTCGGGCCGGAGGTAGTGCAGGCCGGACTCGTCCTCGATCACGCCGAGGTAGGTCTTCAACATCATGTTGAAGTTGCGCGGCTCGGTCCACGCGTTGCGGGTGCCGCAGTTGGGGCACGCGATCGACTCGTTGATGTCGACCGTGTCGGGGTCGTCGATGCCCTTCTTGGCGGCGTGGTCCTCCTGGAGGTGGTCCTCGCGGAAGCGCTTGTGGCACGACTGGCACTCGACGAGCGGGTCGCTGAAGGTGCTCAGGTGGCCGCTGGCGTCCCACGTGCGGGTGGGGAGGATGATGCTCGAGTCGAGGCCCACGACGTCATCGCGACGCGTGACCATGAATTTCCACCACTGGCGCTTGATGTTCTCCTTGAGCTCCACGCCGAGCGGTCCGTAGTCCCAGGCCGAGCGGGTGCCGCCGTAGATGTCACCGCTGGGGTAGACGAAACCTCGGCGCTTGGCGAGGGAGACGACGTTGTCCAGGGCGGTGGGAGCGGGCTTGGCCACGGTGCGGGTCCTTCAGGTGTGGGCAGGTCGGGCCGGCTGGCTGCCGGCTCGCGCAACGGTGTACGAGGTGGGCGAGCGAGTCAGCCTAGCGAGCGCGGCTGGGCCTCGTTGAGGTCGGTCCCCTCCTCGACCACCTCGTAGGCGCTGGGCTCGTCGAGCGCGTGCACCATGAGCGGCTGGATGTGCATCTTGCCCTCGTACGACCCCAGCGCACGACGGTAGGAACCGACGTTCTGCCAGCGCGTGGTGAGCACCCAGAGGGTCGGGTCGTCCACGTTGCGACCCACGTCGCCCCCGACGTACCCGGGCTTGTCGGCCAGGATGCCGAGCGCCTGCAGCAGCCCGCGTCGCAGCTCGCTCTCAGCTGCTGCATCGGGTCCGGGGGCACGGAGACGGGTGACGACCAGCACGGGCTCACCCTACGGCCGGTGGTACATCGGGACCCGGTCGTCCGGAAGCCGTTCCCGCAACCACTTCCCGGTGGACTACCCCGCGGTTTGACAACGGTTCTCAAACAACGTGAGAATCGTTCTCATGTTGTCCGTCACCCGACCGATCGCCCTCGCCACCGCCCTCGCCTCGGCCGCCCTCCTTGCCGGCTGCGGCGGGTCCGACGACGCCGCCGGGAATGGTCGTTCGGCCGTCGCCGCGTTCTACCCACTGGCCTGGGTGACCGATCGGGTGGCGGGCGACGACTGGGACGTCACCAACCTCACCCAGCCCGGCCAGGAGCCACACGACCTCGAGCTCACCATCGCCCAGACCGCCGCGCTGGAAGAAGCCGACCTCGTCGTCCTCACGCACGGCTTCCAGCCGGCCGTCGACGCCGGAGCCGAGACGGCCGAGGCCCCGGTGCTCGACGCCGCCGACGTGGTCGAGCTGATGCCCGCCGACGTGTCGGAGCACGAGGGCGAGTCCGAGGAGGAGCACGCCGAGCACGCCGACGAGGAGCACGACCACGGCGACAGCGACCCGCACTTCTGGCTCGACCCGCTGCTGGTCGCCGACTTCGCCGACGCGGTCGCCGACGAGCTGGGCGAGGTCGACCCCGACGCCGCGCAGACCTACGCCGACAACGCGGCGCAGCTGCGTGGCGAGCTCGAGGCCCTCGACCAGGAGTACACCGACGGCCTCGCCACGTGCGAGCGGGACACCACCGTCGTCAGCCACCAGGCCTTCGCCTACCTCGAGCGCTACGGTCCCCACTTCGAGCCGATCGCCGGCCTCTCCCCCGCCTCCGAGGCCACCGCCGCCGACCTGGCCCGCCTCCAGGACCTCATCACGGAGGACGGCGTGACCACCGTCTTCTCCGAGCGCCTGGTGAGTCCGAAGATGGCCGAGACGCTCGCCGATGACCTCGGCGTCGAGACGGCGGTGCTCGACCCGATCGAGGGCCTGTCGGACGAGACGGCCGACGAGGACTACCTTTCCCTCATGCGCGAGAACCTCACCGCCCTCCAGCAGGCCAACGGCTGCTCGTGACCTCGTCCGACCCCGGCCCCGCAGCACCCGTCGTCCTCGACCGGGTCTCCGTCGCCATCGGCGGTCGCCCGATCCTGCGCGACGTCGACCTCACGGTGCGCCCGGGCGAGGTGGTGACGCTGCTCGGGCCGAACGGGTCGGGCAAGTCGACGCTGGTGCGGGCGGTCACGGGGCTGCTCCCCCACACCCGGGGGACCGTGCGACTCTTCGGCACGCCCATCGAGGACTTCAGCGACTGGCCCCGGCTCGGCTACGTGCCGCAGCGCTCGACCGCCTCGGGCGGGGTGCCGGCCACCGTGCGCGAGGTCGTCGCGTCGGGACGGGTCGGACGCCGTCGCCTGATGCGGCCGAGCGGCGCCGCGGACCGACGCGCGGTGGCGGCCGCGCTCGACGTGGTCGGCCTCGCCGACCGGGCGTCGTACGGCGTCTCGCAGCTCTCCGGAGGCCAGCAGCAGCGCGTCCTCATCGCGCGGGCCCTTGCGGGTGAGCCCGACCTGCTCGTCCTCGACGAGCCCACCGCCGGCGTCGACCTGCCCAACCAGCAGGCCCTTGCCGACGCCCTCGGGCGCCTCAAGGCCAGCGGCGCGACGATCGTCCTGGTTGCCCACGAGATCGGCCCGATGATGCCGCTCATCGACCGCACGGTGGTGATGCGCGACGGCCGCGTCGCCTACGACGGGCCCCCGCTCACGCAGGAGGTGGCCTCCCACACCCACCACCACGACGACCACGACGGCCTGGCCCGGCACGACCACGCCCCGCACGTCTCCTCGCCGTTCGACTGGGAGCGGAGGTCGACACCATGAGCTTCCTCGACCTGTTCTCCCTCGGCTTCATGCAGCGGGCGCTGCTCGCCGCGCTTCTGACCGGGCTGGCCGCACCCGCCATCGGCACCTTCATCGTCCAGCGGCGTCTGGCGCTGCTCGGCGACGGCATCGGCCACGTCGCCGTCACCGGCGTCGCCCTCGGCCTGCTGACCGGCACCTCCCCGACGTGGACGGCGGTGGTCGTCGCCGTGCTGGGAGCGGTGCTGATGGAGCTCATCCGCGAGCGGGGACACACCAACGGCGACGTCGCGCTCGCGCTGCTGTTCTACGGCGGCCTCGCCGGCGGTGTCCTCATCACGGGCATCGCCGGACAGGGAGCCGCGACGCTGCAGGCCTACCTGTTCGGCTCGCTCAACAGCATCTCCTCGGCCGACGTGTGGTCGACGGCCGTGCTGACCGTCGTGGTGCTCACCGTGGCGCTCGGGCTCTCGCCACAGCTGTTCGCCGTCTCGAGCGACCCGGACTTCGCCCGCGTGGCCGGCCTCAAGGTGCGGGCCTACAACCTCCTCATCGCGGTGCTCGCCGCCGTCAGCATCACCGTGGCCATGCGTACGGTCGGACTGCTGCTCGTCTCGGCGCTGATGGTGGTGCCCGTGGCGACCTCGCAGCAGGCGGCGCGCTCCTTCCGCACGACGCTGCTCGGAGCGATGCTGGTCGGCTGTGGGGCGTCCGTCGGAGGCCTCCTCCTCAGCGCCTGGCTGTCCTTCCGCGTGTCCGTGGCCCCCGGGCCGACGATCGTCCTGCTCGCCCTGGCGATGTTCACGGCCACTTGGCCTCTCGGGGTGTGGCTGCGGCGCCGCAGCCGGCTGATGGCGCCATTCCCCGAGGTCAACGCGACCCCGCACCGCTCCACCGACGAGCACCCGCACGAGCACGGCCAGGACTGCGGACACCCGGCGGTGCCCCACGGGGACCACGTCGACTACGTCCACGACGGCCACCGGCACGCCGTACACGGAGAGCACTATGACGAGCACTGACCCGGCCCCGCGTCCCGCGGTCCGCCCCACCCGCCAGCGGCGCGCGGTCGCCGCCGCGCTGGCCGGCTTCGACGACTTCCGCAGCGCGCAGGAGATCCACGACCTGATCTCGCAGCAGGGCGAGTCGGTCGGGCTCGCCACCGTCTACCGGACGTTGGCGACCCTCGCCGACGCCGGCGAGGTCGACATGCTGCGCAACGAGGACGGCGAGGCGATCTGGCGCAGCTGCTCCGACACGCACCACCACCACCTCGTGTGCCGCACCTGCGGGGCGACCGTGGAGGTCGAGGGGCCGGCCGTCGAGCGGTGGACGAGCGCGATCGCGAGCGAGCACGGCTACGCCGACATCAGCCACACGCTGGAGATCTTCGGAACCTGTCCGGCCTGCCGCTAGGTGGTCCGGGCAGCCTGCCGCTAGTTCTGCTGGGGGGTCTGGTTGGGGACCGCACCGCCGTAGCGTCGGTCGCGGCTGGCGTACGTCTCGACAGCCGACCACAGGTGCCGCCGATCGACGTCGGGCCACAGCACGTCGGTGAAGACCATCTCGCTGTAGGCCGCCTGCCACAGCATGTAGTTGGACAGCCGCTGCTCCCCCGATGTGCGCCAGACGAGGTCAGCGTCCGGCAGCTCGGGCACGTAGAGGTGGCGGGCGAACACCTTCTCGTCGATCTTCTCCGGGTTGAGGCGGCCCGCCGCCACCTCGCGCCCGATCGCGCGGGCGGCGTCGGCGAGCTCCGCGCGCCCGCCGTAGTTGACGCACATCGTCAGGGTGAGGACGTCGTTGTCCTTGGTCATCTGCTCCGCGACCTGCAGCTCCTTGACCACCGACTTCCACAGGCGGGGTGCGCGACCGGCCCAGCGCACGCGTACGCCGAGGTCGTGCATCTCGTCGCGCCGGCGACGGATCACGTCGCGGTTGAAGCCCATGAGGAAGCGCACCTCGTCGGGCGAGCGCGACCAGTTCTCCGTCGAGAAGGCATAGGCCGAGATCGCCTTCACGCCGATCTCGATCGCGCCCTCGACGACGTCGAAGAGGGTGTGCTCGCCCTGCTCGTGCCCCTTCGTGCGGGGCAGTCCCCGCTGCTTGGCCCACCGACCGTTGCCGTCCATGATGATCGCGACGTGCTCGGGCACGAGGTCGCGCGGGACCGGCGGCGGGGTCACGCCGCTCGGGTGCGGGGCCGGCTGCTTCACCTGTCGCTTCACGGTCCACAGCGTAGGCGGGACGGTCCCCGAGGTGGCCACGACAGCAGGCGACTCACTCGAAGACGAACGCCTCGAGGAGGGCGACCGCGGCCACGACAGCCGGGAACGTCGCCAGGGGCAGCACCAGCTCGGACCACCGGTGGTGCCGCGGCCCGGCGTAGCAGGCCACGAGCAACGCGACGAACGAGCCGAGCAACCCGGCGAACAGCGCCACCACCACCGTCATGCCCACCCAGTTGTCGTGCAGGTTCCACCACCGTCTCAAGACACATTCGCCCTGGCGCTACGCGATGGTCGCGTCCGGGGTGTTCGAGTGGACCAGCCCGCACGGGTATCGCTACCGCCGCGACCACGACGGCACCACCGCACTCGACCCCGACGAACCACCCGACGTACCGCGTCCCCGCCGACCATGACCCCGCCCCACACCCCGCCACCCACGCGGTAGCGGGGGTCACAGGCACGTCCAGACGGGACACGACTGTGGGCGACGTCCCGTTAGCGTGAGGTCATGCGCATCGTGCTCCTGGGCGACAGCCACCTTGCCAGGGTGCGGCGAGACCTTTCGGTGCTGGGCCCGGATGTCCGCAATGCAGCAGAGGGTGGCGCCACGTCGCTCGATCTCGTCGCGCAGGCGACCAACGCGGCCGTCGGGGAGGACGACGCGGTCGTCGTCTCGGTCGGCACCAACGACGCCGCACCGTGGAAGCACGTCCCGGTGACGACGTTCGCGCAGGCCGTGGCCCACTGCATGAGGTCCGTGCCAGCGCGCCGGTGGGTCTGTGTCGCTCCGCCAGGCGTGGACGAGTCCCGGCTGACCAGCTCGGGCGACCGGACGAACGCCGTCCTCGACCAGTACCGGGACGCCGCCGTCTCCGCCTGCCAGGTCGGAGGCGCCAGAGTCGTGCGCACGGAGCGACTCATCGGGGCACTCGGAGCCGCTGCCTTCGTCAGCGACGGACTCCACCTGAGCGGACGGGCGTACAGCGTGGTTCTGCCTGCCATCGTCGAAGCCGTCCACGCGACTCGAAACGACGCGCTGAGCTGATATGTAGGACTTCCTGTCAAGAGGCAGGGTGAGGCGCCCGTCTCGTCTGATCGGGACGGGCGCCTCGTGCTTCGTCGTGTTGGATGCTGGTGAGCGTGTCGTTGGCGACGCGCGGTCAGGCTGATATGCGCGGGTTGGTTACCGCATGACGGTGCTTTCGGCAGGAGCGGGGACCGCTTGTCTAGGAACGAGCGTCACCACCGAAGTGGCTACTCATAGCGCAGTCGTGGGTCGCTCCGAGCGCTGCCACCAGGCCCCGGTTCACGGCGAAACAGCTCGGTGGGCGGTTACTCCTCGAGCACGGCCAGGGACCAGCACCAGCCGGCCAGCTCGCGGGCGATCGCGACGTCGGCGATGGTCGACTTCTTCTTGCGTGCGTTGAACTTCATCCACCGCTGATGGAGTCGTCGGTTGCCTTCGTCGCCGCGTGTCCGCGCGGCCGCGGACGCCAAGTCCCAGCGAGTCCGCATGGTCTTTCCGATGGTGTAGCGGGGGCGGTGGTGCCAGGCGGCCTCGACCAGCAGCCGGCGGGCGTGGCCGTTGCCGGTCTTGGTGATCGATCCCTGTGCCCGCGAGGAACCCGAGGAGTGCTCGGACGGGACCAGGCCGACGAACGATCCGATGCTGTTCCCGGTGAACCGGTGCCAGTCGCCGACCTCGACGGCCAAGGCGAACCCGGTCAGGGTGCCGATCCCACGTAGACAGCCGAGTCGATGTAGCACTGGTGTGAACTCGCTGTTGGCCGCCATCTCCTCGATCGCAGCATCCAGCCGGTCGCGGCGGGCCTTGGTCGCGAGTGCGGTTTCGTAGTTGTTGTCGAAGGTCAGTCTGGTCGCACGTGTGGTCAGCTGCGGGAGCGCGTCACGGCGAAGCCACTGGTCGTGCTTGCCGGTCCACGCCTTGCCGCCGTAGTAGACGATCCCGTGCCGCAACAACAGCTTGGACAACCGGTGCCGGGCGCGCATCAAGTCACCACGGCAGTCCTCCCGCGCCCGGACCAGGTCGCGGGCTGCCTCCTGGTCGACGGACGGGATCGACACCGCCGTGATCTCGTCCAACCGCAACAGCTTGGCTAGGTGGATCGCGTCCTTGGCATCGGTCTTCACCCGATCACCCGATGGCTTCTGCAGCTTCGAGGGCGCCACGACCTCGCATCGGATGCCAGCGCTGCACAACTGCCGGTAGAGCCCGAAGCCAGTTGGCCCGGCCTCGTAGGCCACGGCCACCGGGCCGGGCAGGTCCTCGATCCAGGACCGGATGTGGTCATAGGACGCAGTCAGCTTGGACTGGAACAACTCACCCGTGACGCCATCGATTGCCGCTGCCGCAACAGATCGTGCGTGCACGTCAAGCCCAACACTCGTACGCTCGGTAAACACCGGGGCCTCCCACAATTGTCGGATAGGCCGAGCAGGCGGCCCCTGCTCGGTAACCCACGAATCTTGTGAGTGAGGCCCCGGCCCGCAACCCCGTCACACCGACCGGGTCACTCCATACCGTCTTTGCGAGGGCGTACGGCGAGATGAGCAGCCCGGCCAGGACGCACGCCCACCCGAGGAACAGCCACCCGTAGGGACGTCCCGTCGACGGGCGGGTACTGCGCATCTCCTCCAGGCGGCGCCGGTAGCCGATCGCGGCCAGCGTGCTGCCGAGCAGCCCGAGGGGTACGCCGATCCAGAAGACCGTGAGGTCGCTGGTGAGGGCGAAGCTCGCCCAGAGCCCGGCGACACCCACGCCGGCGGCGATCAGGGGCACGGCGCTGCGGAGCAGCTGGTTGCTCTCGAGGCGCTCGACCGCCCGGTCGAGCGACTACTCGGTCACCGCTCGACGTACGCCATGGAGCGCAGGCCGCGCTCGAGGTGCCAGGCGAGGTAGGCCGAGACGAGGTTGCTGGCCTCGCGCAGGTGGCGCGGGTCGGCGGCGTGGACGACGGGCCAGTCGCCGACGAGGAGCGCGCCGAGCAGGCGGACGGTCTCCGTGGCGGGCGTGGCCGAGCCCGGGAGCTTGTCGGAGGCGCACAGGACGCCGCCCGCAGACGGGTTGAAGAAGCGGTGCGGCCCCTCGACGCCGCACTGCACGCAGTGGTCGAACGACGGCGCGTAGCCGGCGACGGACAGCGAGCGCAGCAGGTAGGAGTCGAGGACCTGCTTGGCCGGGTGCTCGGCACCGGACATCGCCCGCAGGCCGCCGACGAGCAGCAGGAACTGCTGGACCGCGGGCTCCTTCTCCTCGGTGACGAGCCGTTCGGCCGTCTCGAGCATCACCGTGCCGGCGGTGTAGCGGTCGTAGTCGAGCCCCAGCCGCGCGTGGAAGGGGTCGAGCGTCTCGGCCTGCGTGATGACGTCGAGGGTGCGGCCCTCCGCGAGCTGGAGATCGACGTGGGTGAACGGCTCGAGACGCGAGCCCCACCGCGACGTCGTACGACGCACTCCCTTGGCGACCGCGCGCACCCGCCCGTGCTGACGCGTCAGCAGGGTGATGATGCGGTCGGCCTCGCCCAGCTTGTGGGTGCGGAGCACGACCGCCTCGTCGCGGTAGAGGGGCACTCCCCCATTGTCCACCCGCAAGGTGCCACAGCCCTGCTCAGGTCGACCGGCGCGCCCCGGCGCCCGCCGCGGGCTCGCCGGCGAACCACCCGTCCGGGCCGACCGGGCCGCCGAGGCGGGGAAGGTACTCGGTGCGCACGAGGAGCGAGACCAGGCCGCGGCGCCCGCTCGTGCCGGTCTTGGCGTAGATGCTGCGGAGGTGGTCCTGCACCGTCCACGGGCTGATCACCAGCGCCTGCGCAATCTCCTCGCGGGAATCGCCGGCGAGGAGGTGGGCGAGCACCTCAGCCTCGCGCCGCGTGAGCCCGTGGCCAGGGCGGCCAGGGACGCGACCTCGGGCAGGTGCGCCCGCTCGATCGTCAGGACCACGCCGCCGCTCTCGGGTGCCTGCCACCCCGCCCGGATGACGACCCACTCGCCGTCCCGCGTCCGCGTGCGCAGCGTCGCACTGCTCCGGCCGGAGCGCCGCAGCCCGGTCGCGGCAGCGAGGCCGGGGAGCAGTGCGACCGGGCGATCGACGGCTCCCCAGCCCAGCCGCGCCAGCCAGTCGAGGGCCGCGTCGGTGGCGTACACGAGCTCGTTGTCTGCCGTCACGACCGCGACCGCCGGCCCCGACGGGCTGTCGGGCAAGACCTGCACGGACGCCCGAAACAGCGTCGTGCGCAGGCCGTCGCCCACCTCGGCCAGGACGGATCCCAGGAGCGCCACCTCCCCGTCGGAGAACACCGTCCCCCGCGACCGCGCCATCGTGCAGCCGCCCCACACCAGCCCGTTCCGCCCGCGGAGGAGCATCCGCACCTCGTCGCGCAGGCCGTGGGGGGCGAGCACGTCGACGAAGTAGCGGCACGACCGCACCCGGCCGGCCGTCGCCTCACGGAGCGTGCGGACCGGGATCCCGAGTCCGCGCAGTGTCTCGAGCCGGCCCGGCTCGTCGCCGGTCCCGTACTCGATGTCGAAGACCGCGGCATAGGTCCCCGGGTCGTCGTAGCCCACGGTGGTGAGCGAGGTCGGCAGCATCGTCGCCGGGTCGGCCAGGGCCAGGCACGCGGCGTCGAACGGCACCGACTCCCCGAGCGCTGCCAGTGCCCGCTGCCGGAACACGACGTCATCGGGCGAGGTCTCCGCGGCATCGCGGATCGCCCCACGGAGGCGGGAACCGCCGCGGTCCATGCGTCGAGTATCCCCCCGTGCGAGGGATTGAGGAATGCCCCCGTCGCCGCCGACGCTGGAAGCCCACCGGCGATCGGAGGACCCATGACCACCACCTCGGCCGCACTCCTGACGGATGACGACATGGAGATCATGCGCATCCTGCACGACGCGTTCCGTCGTGACGGAGCCCGGCTCGCCCACGCCGCGGACGAGTACGGAACCGTCGACCCCGAGACGCACGACGCCTTGCTGCTGGGCTGGCACGGCCTCAGCTCAGGGCTGCACCACCACCACACCATCGAGGACACCCACATCTGGCCGCTGCTGCGCGACAAGCTGGCCGAACGGCCCGACGACCTCGCCGTGCTCGACGACATGGAGGCGGAGCACGCGCGCATCGACCCCACCCTGGCGGCCCTGGAGCAGGCGTTCGACGACCCGGACGCAGGCCCCGACGTGGTGGCGGAGCGGATCGACGACGTCGTCGAGCTGCTGCGCTCGCACCTCGCCCACGAGGAGCGCGACGCCTTCCCGCTGATCCGTCGTCACATCACCTCGCGGGAGTGGGCAGTCCTCAACAGGAGTGCGATGAAGGAGCTGTCGTACAGCGAGATCGCCGAGCTGGGCCCCTACCTGCTCGACGACGCTTCGCCGGACGACGTACGACGTGTCCTGTCCGAGCTGCCGGCTCCCCTCCGGCTGGTGCACCGGTTCTGGTGGAACCCCCGCTACCAGCGGAGCCGTCGCTGGGAGTGAGCGCCCCAGGCATCGGACGAGGGGTCAGCGTTTCCGGGCGCGGGCCTTCGTCGTGGCGGGGTGCTCGTGCCAGCACTCGAGCGCGAAGTCCGTCGCAGCGGCGGTCAGCCGCTCGGGCCGGAACCGCCACTCGAGGATCGAGGTCGCCCGCTCCAGCCGGACGTGAGGCAGCTCGGCGGCCAGCATGTCGGCATCGACGAAGGGGTGGATCGGGTCGACGGGGTGACCCACCAGGAAGACCGGGGCCTGGATGCGGCGGCGCTGGCTGCGCGAGGGGGCGAGCCGCCCGAAGATCACCCCGTGCAGCACCGAGGCGATGGACTCGGCGCGGTGGTCGACGGTGTCGAGGCAGATCCCGGCCCAGAAGGGGACGATGCCGCGGGGCACCGCCCGCGACAGCCGCTGCAGCGTGTTGGCCGTGACGGGCACGTAGCGCGCGGCGAGCATGATCGGCACGAACGCGAGGATCCCGGCGACCAGCGCGTTGTTGAGGACCGGCATCTCGACGATGAGGCCCTTGACCCGCTCCGGGGCGATGACCGCCACCTCCAGCGAGACGTTGGCGCCGAGCGACGTGCCGCCGATGACGGCCTGCTCCGCCCCGAGGTGGTCGAGCAGCGCCACCACCTGCTCGCCGAAGGAGGTCATCGAGTAGACGAGCGGGTCGGCGGGCTGGTCGGAGCGGCCGTGCCCGAGGAGGTCGAGGGTGACCACGTGCAGCCCCTGCGCGGCCATCGCCCGGGCGAGCGGCTGCTGCATCCGTCGCGGCATCAGCAGGCCGTGCAGCAGCACCACCCACTCGTCGCCGGAGCCGTACTCGGTGTACTCCAGCCGGTCGCGCCCACCGTCGGACTCGACGAAGAACTGTCCGATCCGCTCGCTGACCAACATGATCGAAATGTAGTCGCGTGCGACCCGGCCCGGTGGCACGCTCGCCAGATGAGCACCCCAGCAGTCGTCGTCGAGCTCGGGCCTGCGGACTGGGCCGAGCTCCGCGACATCCGCCTACGCGCCCTGGCCGACGCCCCGGACGCATTCAGCGTCGTCCTCGCCGAAGCCGAGGCGTACGACGACGACCACTGGCGCAACCGGCTCGCCACGACCAGTCCGACGTACGTCGTACGCGAGGCGGGCAGCACCGTGGCGATGGCGGGCGGCTTCGCGCCACCCGAGTCCCTCGTCGCCTACGTCTGGGGCATGTGGACCGCTCCCGAGGCCCGCGGCCGCGGCCACTCCTCGGTCCTGCTGGACCGCGTCGTGACATGGGCTCGCGCCGTCGGTCGCACCCCGCACCTCCACGTCACCGAGGGCAACGACGCGGCCCGCCGGCTCTACGTCCGTCGCGGCTTCGAGCCGACCGGCACCTGGGAGCCGCTGCGCGAGGGCTCCCCGAAGCGCGTCGAGGAACTGGTCCTCAGCCGCGGTTGACCGCGCTGATGACCGCCTTCAGCGACGCGGTCACGATGTTGGCGTCGAGCCCCACGCCCCACAGGACCTTCTCGCCGACCGCGCACTCGACGTACGCCGCCGCGATGGCGTCGCCACCCGACGACAGCGCGTGCTCGTGGTAGTCGAGGACCCGGACCTCACCGCGCGACGCGTACGCCGGGTTGCCCGCCGCCTGCTCACCCTCGACGAGCTCGTTGAGCGCGTTGGTGAAGGCGTTGATCGGGCCGTTGCCCGAGCCGGTCAGCTCGCGCCGCTCTCCGTCGACGTACACGCCGACCGTGAGCTGGTCCTTCTCCCCCGCCGCACTGGAGGTGTGGACCGAGTTGAGCTTGAGCGGGGCCTCACGGTCGAGGTACTCCGAGCGGAACACCGACCAGATCTCCTCGGGCGTGATCTCCCCGCCCTCGGTGTCGGTGCGCTGCTGGACCACCCGGCTGAACTCGATCTGCGCGCGCCGCGGCAGGTCGAGCTTGTGCTCGGACTTGAGGACGTAGGCAACGCCACCCTTGCCGGACTGGCTGTTGACGCGGATGACCGCCTCGTAGGTGCGGCCGACGTCCTTGGGGTCGATCGGCAGGTAGGGCGCCTCCCAGGGCAGCTCGCCCACGGGCACGCCGAGCGCGGACGCCTTCTTGTCGAGGTCCTCCAGGCCCTTCTTGATGGCGTCCTGGTGAGAGCCCGAGAAGGCGGTGTAGACGAGGTCGCCCGCATAGGGGTGGCGCGGGTGGACCGGCAGGTTGGTGCAGTACTCGACGGTGCGCCGGACCTCGTCGATGTCGGAGAAGTCGACCTGGGGGTCGATGCCCTGGCTGAAGAGGTTCATGCCCAGCGTGACCAGGTCGACGTTGCCCGTGCGCTCGCCATGGCCGAACAGGCAGCCCTCGACGCGGTCGGCGCCGGCCATCAGGCCGAGCTCGGTGGCGGCGACGGCGGTGCCGCGGTCGTTGTGCGGGTGCAGGCTGATCGCGGAGTGCTCGCGCCGGGTCAGGCCGCGGCCGAAGTACTCGATCTGGTCGGCGTAGGTGTTGGGCGTCGACATCTCGACGGTCGCCGGCAGGTTGAGGATGATCTCGCGCCCGGCCTCGGGCTGCCACACGTCGGAGACCGCCTCGCACACGCTCAGCGCGAAGTCGGTGTCGGACTGGGTGAAGATCTCCGGGCTGTACTGGTAACCGAAGTCCTCGCTGCCGACGAGGCCGCCGAGGCGCTCCTCGGCGTACTTCATCACCATCTCGGTGCCGCGCACGGCGATGTTGCGGCACTCGTCGGGGGTGACGTTGAAGACGACCCGCTGGAACAGCGGAGCCGTCGCGTTGTAGAGGTGCACGGTCGCGCGCGGAGCCCCCACCAGCGAGTCGACGGTGCGCTCGATGAGGTCCTCACGGGCCTGGGTCAGCACCGAGATCTGTACGTCGTCGGGGATGCGGTCCTCCTCGACGAGCTTGCGCACGAAGTCGAAGTCGGTCTGGCTCGCGCTGGGGAAGCCGACCTCGATCTCCTTGTAGCCCATCGAGACCAGCAGCTCGAACATCGTGAGCTTGCGGGCCGGGGTCATCGGGTCGATCAGCGCCTGGTTGCCGTCACGCAGGTCGGTGGACAGCCAGCGCGGCGCCTTCTCGACCTTCTTCGTCGGCCAGGTGCGGTCGGGCACGTCGACGGGCACGAACGGGGTGTAGCGGCCGAACGGCATCGGGCTGGTGCCCTGCTGGTTGGCGGTGTTGCTCAGGTTGGTCATTGTGTCCTCGCTGGTCGGTCCTGACTGGGCGACCGGCGCGCGCCGCACTCCGCAACGAGGGGGCCGGTGTCAGCCCTCGCTGCGGCAACCAAGGAGGAGGATGCGCGTCATAACGGGAAACAGACTACCCCCGGCTCGGGCGGCCGTCCCCGCGTCTCCCGCGGACTGAGACGTCTCAGGCGCGGCCGCGGGCGCCGTACGCCACTGCCGTCAGGTCGAAGGGTCCGTCACCGAGACGCCGGCGCAGCACCTCCTCGAGGCGCTGGCGTCCGTCGTCTCCGAGGGCGGCGACCGCCTCGCCGGCCGGGCCGACCCCGTGGAGGTAGGGCTCCCACCACTCCTCGAAGGAGGGGTGGGCCACCGTCACCTCGAGCTCAACCGAGTCGACGTCACGGAGGCCTGCGGCCGTCAGGATGTCGACGAGGCTCTCGCGCGAGCCCCCGGGGAACTCGCGCTCACCGGGGTGCTCGGGCTGGAGCTCGGCGACGGCCTCCCACAGTGGCCACATCGGCGCTCGCGATCCGGCGAGGTCCCAGACGGTCGCGCCCACCCAGCCGCCGGTCCGGGTCACCCGGCCCATCTCGGCGACGCCCGCGACCGGGTCGGTCATGAAGTGGACGACGAGACAGGCCGCCGCGACGTCGCAGGTCGCGTCCTCGAGGGGCAGCGACTCCGCCGCACCCTGCCGCACGTCGACGCCCGGGAAGCGCTCCCGGCACGCCTCGACGAAGGGGGTCGACGGGTCGACGGCATGGACGTGGTCGGCGCCGAGCCGCTCGACGAGCACACCGGTCAGGGCGCCCGGGCCGCAGCCCACGTCGATCGCCCGCTGGCCGGGGGCCACCGCCAGCCAGTCGGCGAAGCGTGCCGCCAGCGGTCGCGAGTAGCGACCCATGAAGCGGTCGTAGGCGTCACCCGCCACGTCGAACGTCACGCCTCGACGGTACGCCCGGGCCGGGGCCGGTGAGTAGCCTCGGCTCCGTGCCGCGCCTGCTCATCGTCCACCACTCGCCGACGCCGTCGGTCGCCGCGCTGACCGAGGCCGTCGTCGCCGGCGCCTCGGACGAGGCGATCACGGGAGTCGAGGTCGTCGTGCGCGCCGCGCTGCAGGCGGACGCGCACGACGTGCTCGCCGCCGACGGCTACGTCCTCGGCACGCCCGCCAACTTCGGCTACATGAGCGGCGCCCTCAAGCACTTCTTCGACTCGATCTTCCTCCAGGCCGGGGGTGCGCTCACCGACGACGGCTCGGCCGCGACGGTGGAGGGAGGCCGCAAGCCCTACGCGCTCTACGTCCACGGGCGGTACGACACGACCGGAGCCGTGCGCTCGGTCCAGTCGATCGTCGGTGCGCTCGCCTGGCGGCAGAGCGCGCCCGTCCTCGAGGTGCTGGGGGACGTGGGTGAGGCGGACCGCGAGGCGGCGTACGAGCTGGGTGGCACGCTCGCGGCGCTGGTGATGGGATGAGACGGCTGCTCGCGGCAATGGCTGCGGCGGTGCTGCTGTCGGCCTGCACCTCGCCGACGGACGCGCCTGCGGACGACCCGACCGCCTCCCGCTCGTCGGCGCCCACGCCGACCGAGACCTCTCCCCCGGACCCCGGCCCGACGCCGGAGGTCGGCGAGTGCCACGACCTGACCCTGCGCCAGGCGGTCGCCGTGGTGGGTCGTACGGCGCCGGTCGCCTGCCGCCGCGCCCACACGGCCCAGACCTACTTCGTCGGCCGGCTGGACCTCGCGACGAAGTCAGGCTTCACCCGCCGGGTGGACTCCCGGGCCGCCCAGCGGCAGATGAGCCAGGCCTGCACCGCGCGCCTTCCCCGTCACCTCGGGCGTACGCCGCGGGAGCTGCGGCTGAGCATGGTCCGGGCGGTCTGGTTCAGCCCGAGCCCCGCGCGGGCGGAGGCCGGGGCCGACTGGTTCCGCTGCGACATCGTCGCCGTCGCCTCCCCCGGGCAGCTGCTGAGGCTCCCCCGCCGGACCAGGGGCTGGGCGGGGCCTGCCATGTGTGCGACAGCGGCACCCGGCGCCCGGGGCTTCCGTCGCGTGACGTGCGGCGCGACGCACTCGTGGCGCGCGGTCGCGACCGTCGACATCCCCGGTCGCAGGCTGCCCGCACGCGACGCAGTGGCCGCCCGCATGGACCCGGTCTGCCGCGACGTCGCCGCGGACGCCACCGACGACCCGCTCGACCTGACCTGGTCCCAGGAGAGCCCGACGCGCGAGCAGTGGGACGCCGGGCAGCGCTACGGCATCTGCTGGGTGCCCGCGCCGTGACCGTCCGGCTGACGGTCCGGCCCGCGACACTCAGTCGAGCAGGTCGTCGAGAGCGCGTCCGACGACCTCCGAGCGCGCCTCGGCGGAGGCCATCTGCTCAAGGCCGAACCCCAGCAGGTGCGAGTCGTCAGTGGACGTACCTGCGTAGAGCGTGAACAGCACCTCGCCGATCTGCCACTCAGCCGCGGGTGGCGGGCTGTCCGCCGGTGCCGTGCCGAGCGTCCAGTCGCTGCCGGTTCCCTCGAAGCCGTCTGCGTCGTCCTCGCCGTCGATCACCACGTGGGTGTCGTCGACGAACACCCCGACCTCACCGGAGGCAGGGTCGGTCACGTAGCTGATCGACAGCTCGACGTCCTGCCCGGCGTAGGGCAGCAGGTCGAAGGACACCGGCTGCCAGCCGCCGGAGTCACCGGTGAAGGCGTTCCAGGTCCCAGAGGTGCCCGGCCCCGTGCAGTCGGCGCCACCGAGGTAGCTGCGCAGGAACGGGTGCAGGTCGAGCAGGAAGCCAGGGTCGGAGCACTCGGCGGGCGGCGCCGTGGTGCTGGCACCACCGGCCTCCGGCAACGTCGTCCAGTCGTCGCTGCCTGCCGGTCGAGCCTCGACGATCACGTGGTCGTAGTCGGGCTCGACGTTGTAGGACAGCTGGAACGCGAGCTCCGCCTCGGTCGCGCCGGCCGGCACCGTGACGGTCCGGGTGAGGCGCGAGTAGGACGAGTCCTGGTGCTCGATGCCGGCGTAGCGGGTGCCCTCCACGGGTGCGTAGGGGCTGCCCTCCTCCAAGGGGTAGATCATCGAGCCGCGCGAGGCGAACTGCGGGAACGTATCGGGGGGCAGCACGTCGCTCGTCGGCGTCCAGACTCCCGCCTCGTCGAGCGGGTTGTCGCCCTCGACGACCGGCCCCCCGAGGTCGGCGCCGAAGGCGGTGAACGGGTCGGTGACGCCCTCGACGGCACCGGGGTCGGTGGTGTCGAAACGGGTGTAGGCACCGAGGTAGTACTGCCGGAAGTCGTCGGCCAGGATCAGGCAGTCCTCGAAGAACCCGTCGGTCGCCCCACCCGGTCGGGGTGAGATGACGCACTCGGCGCCGGGGTCGCCGTTGAGGCCGTAGTAGAGGCCGCCCACGGAGGTGGAGATGCCCGACAGCCCTTGGTACTGGGCGGTCTCGCCGGCGTGGACCAGCTTGCCGCCGTCGTTGAGGTAGTCCCGCACGGCGAGCGTCAGGTACTGCTGGCGCTCGGCGACCGAGACGTCGGGCAGGTCGCCGAACGGCGTGCTGGTGAGCTCGTCCTCGGGGTCCTGCGTGATGCGGTTGTCCCCGAGGTACCACAGGACCGCGTCGTAGTGCGACAGCACGCCGAGGTCGTGCGGCACCCCTTGGGCGTCGACGTCCCACACGTCGGCGCTGTAGCCGGCCGCTTCGACCGCTGCGACGTGGGCATCGGCGTACTTCGGTGCCGCGGTGCCGGCGGGGTAGGTGGGGTTGACGCCCGTGTAGTCCTCGTTCGCCACCACCAGCACGTCGGCACCGGTCGCGGATGCCACGGTGTAGGTGAAGCGGCTGCTGGAGACGGGGCCACGGCCCTTCTCACGGGCGGAGAACCAGACCTGGACCCGGTCACCCTCGTCGGCGAAGCGGACCTTGCCTCGGTACTCGGCGTAGTAGTCGTCGTTCTCGTCGCCGTAGCGCTCGCCGCCCTCCCACTCGGGGGCAGCGACCGTGCGCACGCGACCACCGTTGATCCGGTAGCTCATCTCGAGGTCGCGCAGCTCCCGCTTGGCGATGACGGCGACGGTCTGCGGGTCGCCGTAGGACACGTCGAAGCTGTCGACGCGGAAGTTGGGCGTGTTCAGGCCCAACGAGGAGTCTGGGTCGTCGGGGTCGTCGGCCGACTCGGCGACCGACAGCGCGAACGGGATGTTCTTCTCGAACTCCGCCTGCACGAGATCCTCGTCGTCGGGGAACTCGAAGCCGCTGCCGCAGTCGGTGTCCACCCACTCGTCGTCGGGGTCGACCTGCGAGGCGGCCTCGCACGTGGACATCTCCGGGGTGAAGCCCAGGACCCCGTAGCGCTCGGTCAGGTCGGTGTCGGTGTCGCCGTTGGTGGTGTAGAGCTCGGCGGAGATGTCGGGGTCGTAGCCGGGGACGGCCGGTTCCTCGTCGTCGCCGGCGAGCGCCTCGTAGATGACGTCGTCGGGCGTGGGCGTGGCGACCTGCCAGCCGGTGCCGTAGAGCAGCAGCTCGGCGGCCGAGTGGTAGTTCACGAGGAACTCGAAGCCGACGCGGTCGACGAGGGAGTCCAGGGCCTGGGTCTCCGGCTCAGAGGCAGGGCCCGGACCCCGGTAGGTCTCGCTCGCGGGGCTGGGCGAGGACCCCTCGTTGTCGTAGCCCCATTTGAAGGGCCAGTTGCGGTTGAGGTCCACACCGTCGCCCGGGGCGATCTGACCGTCGCCGTTGTTGTCGCGGAGGTTCTTGCGCCACAGGCGCTGCCCGGGCTCGAAGGTGAAGTCGTAGCCGTCGGGGTTGGCCACCGGGACGAACCACAGCTCCGTGGTCTTCAACAGCCGACGGATGGACCGGTCCTCGTAGTAGCCGTCGACGACGTAAGTGGCGAGGCGCCGGGTCATCTCCGGCGTGATCCACTCGCGAGCGTGCTGGGCCGAGAGGTAGAGGACTGCGGGGCGGCGGCCGTCGCGGACCTTTCGGGCGTTGTCGGTCACCTTCAACGCGATGATGTCCTGGCCGTTGGTGGTCTGCCCGATGGTCATGAGCTTGGTGATCTTGCGGTTGCGGGCGGCGAGGGTGCGGAACTCACGCTGGAGGCCGTCGGGGCCTGCGTAGGGCCGGAAGACCTCGAAGCCCTCCTCGAGCGCCGCGGTCGCGCGTTGGGTGACCGTCTGGCCGTCGATGCGCTTCGGCTCGAGCTCGATGCCCCGGTCAGCGAGGCGGCGCACCTGCGCCTTGCTGAGGATGGTCTCGACGCGGACCTGTGCCTTCTCCCCGCTCTCGCCGGGAACCGGGGCGACCTCGAGGTCGTGCCGGTCGACACCGAGGTCGACGATGTCGGCGAGCTGCGCCTGGCTCACGTCGCCGGTGTAGACCTCCATCCGGTCCGGCCCGTCCGGGGCCGGCGGGGCTGCCCCAGTGGGCGGGACCGACAGCGCGCTCGCGGCGAGGACGCCGACGATCGACAGGGCCAGAACGGGGACGACGGGTCGGCGCATGGCGAGCTCCTCGAGACTATGCCTGACTGCTGCTCAATCTCGTCCCCGGCACCGTCGGTGTCAACGGCAAGGATTGGGTATGGCTGGGCGTGACGGCGTTCAGAACCCGAGCTTGCGCAGCTGGCGCGGGTCGCGCTGCCAGTCCTTGGCGATCTTGACCTGCAGGTCGAGGTAGACCGGCGTGCCGAGCAGGGCCTCGATCTGCTTGCGGGCGGCGGTGCCGACCGCACGCAGGCGCGAGCCCTTGTGGCCGATCATGATGCCCTTCTGGGAGTCGCGCTCGACGTAGAGGTTGGCCACGATGTCGAGCAGCGGCTTGTCGTCGGGGCGGCCCTCCCGCAGGCCCATCTCCTCGACGACGACCGCGATCGAGTGCGGCAGCTCGTCGCGGACGCCCTCGAGGGCGGCCTCGCGGATGAGGTCGGCGGCGAGCGCCTCCTCGGGCGCGTCGGTCAGGTCACCGTCGGGATACAGCGGCGGCCCCTCCGGCAGCAGGCCGACGAGCAGGTCGGCGAGCAGGTCGACCTGGTCGCCGGCCACCGCGGAGACGGGGACGATCTCGGCCCACTCCGTGCCGGTCTCCTCACCGAGCGCGGCGATGTCCATGAGGTGGTTCGCCAGCTGCTCGGGCGTGACCAGGTCGGTCTTGGTGGCCACCGCGATACGTACGGTGCGGCGCACCTTGCCCAGCTCGGTCACGATGAACCGATCACCGGGACCGATCTTCTCGTTGGCCGGGAAGCAGACGGCGACGACGTCCACCTCGGCCCAGGTCGTGCGCACGAGGTCGTTGAGCCGCTCGCCCAGCAGCGTGCGAGGACGGTGCAGGCCGGGGGTGTCGACCAGGATCAGCTGGGCGTCGTCGCGGTGCACGATGCCGCGCACCACGTTGCGGGTGGTCTGCGGCTTGGAGGACGTGATGACGATCTTCTGGCCCACCAGCGCGTTGGTCAGGGTCGACTTGCCGGCGTTGGGGCGGCCGACGAACGACGCGAACCCGCTGCGATAGCCCTCCGGGGCCTCGTAGAAGGCGCCCGCCGGGGCGACACCGGAGAGGTCGAAGTCGTCGTCCAGCTCGTCGTCCAGCTCGTCGTCCAGCTCGTCGTCGTGCCCGAGGTCGTTGTCGTCGTCAGCCATCGTTCGCCTCCTCGGACCGGGCCGCGTCGTAGTCGGCCCAGATCTGCTCGTCAGTCTTGCCTGCCGCCTTGCCGGCACGCCAGATCGGACCGGGGTCGACCGCGCGCGGCTGCCGGGCGGCGGTGGCGCGCCAGTAGCCCATCACGTCGTAGTGGCTGGTGGGCAGCCCGACCTCGCGCATCAGGTGCTTGCGGATCGCGCGCATCTGGGCGGACTCCCCCGCCATCCAGAAGTAGCCCTCGCCCTCGGGCCACTCGATGCCCTCGACCACCGCCGCCAACGCGCTCTGGCCGGGTGCGGGCGGGGTCAGCCACGTCACGTCCGTGCCCGACGGCAGGTAGCCGGTGAGGTCGTCGGGCACCTCAGCCAGGACGTACGTCGGCAGGTCGGGACGGGTCTCGGCGATGCGGGCCATCGCCGGCATGGCGGTCAGGTCGCCGACCAGCAGCAGCCAGCGCGCGCCGGCCGGCGGCGCGAAGGACGCCTTGGGCTCGGTGATCGTGACCGTGTCGCCGACGCAGTCGCGCATCGCCCACTCGGTGACCAGGCCGACGTCGTGGACCACCACGTCGAGCGTCAGCTCACCGTCCTCGAAGGACCGCACGGTGTAGTAGCGGCTCTGGAACTGGCCGGGCACGACGAGTCCGACCCACTCGTCGGGGACGCCGGTCGAGGTGAAGCCGTCGAGGTCGTCGAGCACGAGCCGGACGAGGTGGTCCGAGAGCGGTTCGCGGCGACGTACGGTCGCCTGGAACTGGGCTGCACGGGTGCTCACCCGTCGAGGTTATCGGTGGCTCACCAGTCGGGACGCATCGGGAAGTCGGAACGGCCGTCGTCGTGGTTGCGGGTCGCGAGCACCTGGTGCAACTCGACCTCGTCACGCTCGAAACCCACACGCGAGCCGGCGATGTAGAGCCCCCACACGCGCGCGGTCCCCTCACCGACCTCGGCCACGCACTCGTCCCAGTGCTCGACCAGGTTGCGGTTCCAGTCGCGCAGTGTGGCGGCGTAGTGCAGGCGGAGATTCTCGCTGTGCTGTACCTCGAGGTCCTGGTCCTGCGCAGCGCCGATGATCGTGCCCGACCCGATGAGCTCCCCGTCGGGGAAGACGTAGCGGTCGATGAAGTGCCCGGTCTCCTGGCGCCGGTTGTGGCGGCGGGTGATCGAGTGGTTGAGCAGGCGTCCGCCCGGCCTGAGGCGGTCGCGGAGGTGGCGGAAGTAGGCAGGGTAGTTGCGCACCCCGATGTGCTCGGTGAGCCCGATCGAGCTCACCGCGTCGAAGCCGGACTCCACGACGTCCCGGTAGTCGAGGTGGCGCACCTCGGCGAGGTCGCCGAGGCCCTCGCGGTCGATCGCCTCCCTGGCCCACTCGGCCTGCTCGAGGGACAGCGTCACGCCGAGCGCGCGTACGCCGTGCTCGCGGGCGGCGTGGCGGACCATCGTGCCCCAGCCGCAGCCGACGTCGAGCAGGCGTTGGCCCGGACGGAGGTCGAGCTTGCGGCACACGAGCTCGAACTTCGCCGCCTGGGCCTCCTCGAGCGTGGCGTCGGGGGTGTCGTAGAGCGCGCAGGTGTAGGCCATCGATGGCCCCAGCACGAGCTCGTAGAAGCGGTTGGACACGTCGTAGTGGTGGGAGATCACCTCGGCGTCGCGGGTCATCGAGTGACGCAGTCCCTCGACCGCCCGTCGCCAGCGGGGCAGGTGCTCCTGCGGCGGCGGTGCCGGTGGTCGCAGGTGGGACAGACCGAGGCTGCGGGCGATGTGCAACGCCTCCGTCGGCGCCGGCACCCGGAACTTCGTGTGGTCCTTGAGCAGCACGAGCGCGTCGTACGGGTCGCCGGGGTGGACACCCGACAGGTCGAGGTCGCCGCTGACGTAGGCCCGGACCATGCCGAGGTCGCCGGGCGCCGTCATCAGGTAGGCGAGCCCGCGCTCGTTGTGCAGCTGCATCCCGACGGGCGCGTCCGGCGGACCGGCGCTGCTGCCGTCGTAGGCCGTGAAGTGCAGCGGCAGCCCGCCCCTCACCAGCGTGTCCATCGCCGCGCCGATCGTCAGGCGGGCCGTCGCACCGGAGCGGGACCCCGGGTCCGTGTGGAGGGTCATCGTCGTCGCACCACCTTGTCGTAGAGGGACGTCAGTCGGTCGTCGGGGTCGTGGGCGGCCTTGACCCGGGCCAGGTGGGCGCCGCCGTAGAGACGGTCGAACTCGTCGGGCGCGTAGAAGGCCTCCGAGTAGAGGCTCTTGTGGCCGCCGAGCTCGGAGACCTTCGCCTCGATCGCGCGGTTTCGCGGCGAGGAGGGCGCGTCGGGGCCGACGTTGACGATGCCCCAGAAGCCGACGTTGACGTACGTCGTCGCAGCGCTGAGCGGGTAGCCGGGCCACGGCCGGTCGCCCGGCCCCTCCGTCAGCCCGTCGCCGGTGCGGCGTAGCCGCAGCGGGCACAACCACACCGGGCGCATGCCGACCTCGCGGTCGAACCAGTCGAGGAACTCCGGCAGCCGCTCGACCGGCACCTCGACGTCCTGCACGACGCGCTCACCCTGGGGGCGCCCGGCGCGACGGTCGAGCCGGTCCGCGACGCCGAACCGGCGGTCGAGGGCGACGAGCCTCCAGTAGACGTCGGAGCGACGCAGACGCCGCGGCCACACGCGGCGTACGACCGGGTGCTGGGCACCGAAGGCGCGCGAGCACCAGAACCAGTCGGTGTCCCAGCGCCAGAGGTAGTCGTGGATCGTCAGCCGGTCGGCGGCTCGTTGCTGCAGCGAGCGGTAGAAGACCTGCTGCCCGGTGTAGTCGCTCGTCGGTCCCGGCTCGTCGGTCCACCGCGCGAGGGTGAGGTAGAGCTCGTCGGGCGCGAAGGAGGCGCCGTCCACCGCGTCGACCCGCTCCCCCGCCCAGGCCCGCTCCTCGACAACGCGGGCGACAGCGTCGGCGAGCGAGGCGGCGTCGGGGAACAGGACGTGCCGGAGGGCGACGTACGACGGCACCTGCTCGAGCTCGATGCGCAACCGGGTGGCGTAGCCGAGCGACCCGTAGGAGTTGGGGAAGGCGTCGAAGAGGTCGTCGCCCGGCTTGGTCGTGACCACGTCCCCCGCGCCGGTGAGCACGTCCATCTCGAGGACCGACTCGTGCGGCAGGCCGCTGCGGAAGCTCGTCGCCTCGATGCCCAGGCCACTGACCGCGCCACCGAGGGTGATCGTCCTGAGCTGCGGCACGACGAGCGGGATGCGGCCGTGCGCGAGGGTCACCTCCACGAGGTGCTCGTAGGTGCACATCCCCTGCACATCCGCGACGTCGCCGTCGACCTCGATGACGCCCGTCAGCCCGGAGACGTCGAGACCGGTCGCGGACGCGGACCGGCCGCGGAAGAGGTTGCTGGTGCGCTTGGCCAGCCGCACGGGGGCACCGGGCGGCTGGGCGGCGTAGGACTCCCTGAGCCGTGCCTCCCCGACAGCATGCTGCTCGCGACCGACAGCCGTGCGCACCTCTCCACGCTAGCGATCCCGGACCGCCCGCGCGAGCACGTCACTGGACCAGTGGCGCTGACCGTGGCGTGGACCGATGGTGTCGGGTCAGGTGGAGGTCGAGCGCGTGATGGTGCCGCGCTCGTCGCCGACGTGCACCGGGACGCCCGCTCCGGCGAAGTCGCGCACGGCGTCGAGGACGGGCTCGGTGCCGGTGAGCACGACTGCGGCTTCGAGGCCTGCCGATCCGGACGAGACGGCCATCGCCACGCACACCTCGAGCGCGGACAGGTCGAGGTGCTCGAGCCGCACGCTGGCGGCGGCGTAGGTGCGTCCGTCGAGGTCGCGCACCGCCGCCCCCTCGTCGGCACGGGCGCGGGCCCGGGTCGCGCGGGCGAGGGTGACCAGCTTGGCGTCCTCCTCGCTGGGGCCGGCCCCGGGGCCGGTGGTGTCGTGGGTGCTCATGCGAGAACCCTAGAGCTGCTCGTCCTGGGACTCGTCGGCCTCCGGGGCGAGCACGGTGACCAGCACCGTCCCGATCTTGTTGCGACGCCCGGTGGCGCGCTCGGCCTCGAGCCGGAGGCCGTGGCACTCCACGACCGAGCTGGGGATCGGGACCTTGCCGAGGTGCTTGGCCATCAGCCCGCCGACGCTGTCCACGTCGTCGTCCTCGACGTCGAAGCCGACCAGCTCGTCGAGGTCGTCCACCGGGTAGCGCGAGGACACCCGGATGGCGCCGCCCTCGAGGTGCTCGACCTCGACCTCCTCGGCGTCGTACTCGTCGGTGATCTCGCCGACGATCTCCTCCAGGACGTCCTCGATCGTGACCAGCCCCGCGGTGCCGCCGTACTCGTCGACCACCACCGCGATGTGCTGGCGTCGCGCCTGCAGCTCGGTGAGCAGGGCGTCGACGGGCTTGGAGTCGGGGACGTAGTGCACCGGTCGCATCACCTCGTCGACGCGCTGGGTGAACTCCACGTCGGGCGCCTCGAAGTCGCGGCGCACGATGTCCTTGAGGTAGGCCATGCCGACGATGTCGTCGAGGTTCTCGTCGATGACCGGGATCCGGGAGTAGCCGCTGCGGAGGAAGAGCGAGAGGGTCTGGCGCAGGTTCTTGTGGCGCTCGACGTAGACGACGTCGGGGCGCGGGACCATCACCTCGCGGGTGATCGTGTCTCCCAGCTCGAAGACCGAGTGGATCATCCGGCGCTCGCCGGACTCGATGATCGCGCCCGCCTCGGCCATGTCGACGAGCTCGCGCAGCTCCGTCTCGGTGGAGAACGGACCCTCGCTGAACCCCTTGCCGGGCGTGATGGCGTTGCCGAGGAGGATGAGCAGCGCCGGGATCGGACCGAGGATGGTCGTCACCAGCGACACCGGCCCGGCCGACGCCAGCGCCACGCGTACGTCGTGCTGGCGGCCGATGGTGCGCGGCGCGACGCCGATCACCACGAACGACACCACCAGCATCACGCCGATGGTGGTCAGGAAGGTCGGCACGGGCGAGCCCTGGTAGGCGTCGCGTGCCCAAGTGGCGACCAGCACGATCGCGCTGATCTCGCACAGCAGGCGCATCAGGAGCGCGGTGTTGAGGTAGCGCGCGGGGTCGTCGAGCAGCTTCACGAGCCGGACCGCACCCGGTCGACCCTCGGCCTTCAGCTCCTCGGCGCGGGCGCGCGAGAAGCCGCCCAGGGCGGCGTCAGCGGCTGAGAAGAGGCCGGCGAGGACGACCAGCAGGGCGGCTGAGCCGAGCTGCCAGATGTCAGCGGTCATGTCAGGCGGGGCCGGCGTCGGCGCGCCACTTCTCGAGCAGCTCGCCCTGCAGCCCGAACATCACCGCGTGCTCCTCGGGCTCGGCGTGGTCGTAGCCGAGGAGGTGCAGGATGCCGTGCACGGTCAGCAGGTCGATCTCGGCCTGGCGTCCGTGCCCGGCCTCCTCGCCCTGCCGCTCGGCGACCGACGGGGCCAGCACGAGGTCGCCGAGGACGCCCTCCTCGGGCTCCTCGTTGACCTTGCCGGGCCGGAGCTCGTCCATCGGGAAGGCGAGCACGTCGGTGGGGCCCTCCTTCTCCATCCACTGGCCGTTGAGCTCGGCGATGGTGTCCTCGTCGACCGCCTTGATGCACAGCTCGGCCTGCGGGTGGACGCGCATCTGCTCCATCACGAATCGCGCCAGGCGGGAGAGGCGGCGTACGTCGACCTCGAGGCCTGACTCGTTGAGGACCTCGATGCTCATCGCGGGCTCCTCGGCCCGCTGCTCTTCGGGCGCGCGGCCTCGGTCTCGGCGTCGAAGACGTCGTAGGCCTCGACGATGCGACCGACCAGGCGGTGGCGCACGACGTCGGTGCCGGTGAGGCGGCAGAAGGTGATGTCGTCGACGCCGTCGAGGATGCCTTCCACGACCCGTAGGCCCGACTTCGTGCCGGACGGCAGGTCGACCTGGCTGGTGTCGCCGGTGACGACGATGCGCGAGCCGAAGCCGAGGCGGGTGAGGAACATCTTCATCTGCTCCGGCGTGGTGTTCTGCGCCTCGTCGAGGATGATGAAGGAGTCGTTGAGCGAGCGGCCGCGGAGGAACGCGAGCGGGGCGACCTCGATCGTGCCGGCGGCCAGCAGCTTGGGGATGGTCTCGGGGTCGACCATGTCGTGCAGCGCGTCGTAGAGCGGGCGCAGGTAGGGGTCGATCTTCTCGCTCAGTGTGCCGGGCAGGAACCCGAGCCGCTCCCCCGCCTCGACGGCCGGACGGCTGAGGATGATCCGGTTGACCTCCTTGGCCTGAAGGGCCTGCACGGCCTTGGCCATCGCGAGGTAGGTCTTGCCGGTGCCCGCGGGGCCGATGCCGAAGGTGATCGTGCTCTTGTCGATCGACTCGACGTAGCGCTTCTGGTTGAGCGTCTTGGGCCGGATCGTGCGACCGCGGTTGGACAGGATGTTGAGGCTCAGCACGTCGGCCGGCCGCTCCTGCGTCTCGGTGCGCAGCATCTGGATGATCCGTTCGACCGTCTCACCGGTGACGCCCTGACCGGTGCGGACCAAGGTGACGACCTCGTCGAGGAGGCGCTCCGCCATGGCGACCTCGGCCGACTCGCCGGACAGGGTGATGCGGTTGCCGCGGACGTGGACGCTGGCGTCGAAGGCCCGCTCGATCAACCGGAGGTGCTCGTCGCCGGGGCCGAGGACGGAGACCATGTCGATGCTGTTGGGGACGACCACGGTGTGGGTCGGTCGTTCCTGAGGGGTGCCTGGCTGGTTCGTCGCAGTCATGGATGCCCGTGGGGGCGGCCTTCCGGGTCGGTGGCAGAGCCCCTCCATGCTACCGGGGTCGCTCAGGGGCGGGTGACCTGCAGCATCCCGAGGCACATCTCGTCCGTGGTGCCCTCGCCCCACACGACGTAGCGGTCGGGCTGGCCCTCGAAGGCAGGCAGCTTGTCGCGCAGCCACTGGACGTGGCGGCAGGTGACCTTGACCTGCTCGAAGGGCTCGAGCCGGATCGGGTCGACGGGGCGGCTGCCCTGGTCGTCGAAGTCCCACACCGGGATGTCGAGGATGGTGCGTGCCTGTGGGGTGCCGGGGTTGACCTCGATCTTCAACGAGCGACCGAGCAGGTGCATGTGTCCTGCGACGCCGTGGATGGTGATCGGGTCGGCGAGGGTGCGCACGCACGACTGGACCTCGCCGGCTCGCGGCTTCCCCCCGCACAGGAAGTAGAGGAGGTCGGCCGTGTTGCCGTCCGCGCCGAAGCGCTCCTTCACGTCGGCGACCGCGGCCTCGCGCTCGCACAGCTCGCCGTCGGAGTGCTTGGGCCGGCACGGCAGCTCGACCGGCGCGGGCAGCAGCATGGTGCTCAGCGCCTGGTAGTCACGCTTGCCGGGTGCGAGGCGCAGCTGCGCCGCGGACGTGTCGGGCTGCTGGCCGGCGAGCAGGTTGTAGTGGACCTGCATCACGATCCGGCTGCCCTTGCGCAGGCGTACGCCGTAGCCGGCCTTCGTGACCGACTCCCGGCCGCCGGGCGCCCAGGCGCCGATCCACGACGAGCGGTTGACGTCCTGGAAGCGGTCGAGCCCGGTGCCGCCGAAGCAGGTCCATCCCTCGTCCTCCTCCGCGGCGTCCTTGGCCTCGGCGGCGGCCACCTGCTCGGGCGCGACCTGGAAGAGGATCACGTGGTGCACCACGTCGGGGTTGCCCGGCAGGACCTGGGTGCCGGTGAGCCAGGCGTCGCGCTCGAGCTCGGGGTCGAGCAGGAAGCAGCGGTAGTCGTCGGTGCCGGTGCCGTAGGGAGCGGACGGCGTGTAGGCGCCGGGCATCGCGATCGTCGTACGCGTCTCCCCCGCGCGCAGCCTGCGCGACGTCGCGGGCTCGGCGTAGTGCCCGCTGTGCCCGACCTGCCCGGTCTCCTCGGTCTCAGCGGCGTCCGCGGAGGACGCACTGGTCGGGGACTCGGCGGGCTGGGTGGCCTTCTGGTCGGCGCCGCCTGCGCCGTCGGCTCCGCTGCAGGCGGTGAGGGCGATGAGGCCGCTCGCGACGATCGCGGCAAGGGCGGTGCGGGTGCGTGCCATGGAGTCAGACCAGCGTCTCGCTCATGCGCGACGAGCCGCCAAGCACGTGGAGGTGGGTGTGGAACACCGTCTGGCCGGCGCCCGCACCGGTGTTCGCGATGAGGCGGTAGTCCCCGTTGCCCGACGCCTTCGCCACCTCGTCGGCGAGCGAGACGAGGTGGCCGACGGAGGCCGGGTCGGCGGCCGCGGACGCAGCAGCGTTGTCGTGGTGATCCACCGAGATCACCAGTGCGTGGAACGGCGCCTGCGGGTTCAGGTCCTTGATCGAGACGGCGTGGTCGTTGCGGCCGAGCACGTCGGCCGGGACCTCACCGGCGACGATCTTGCAGAAGATGCAGTCGGGGGCCGTCTCGCTCATGCACCCAGCCTAGGCTCTGGCGCCGCGGCGTGGGACCGGAAACGAGGCCCGCGCGTCCCACTACCGTGACGAGCATGACCTTCCCCACCATCCCTCGACCGGCCCGACCGGCCCGGCCGCGTGCCGTACGACGCTGGGCGGGCGCCGCGGCCGTCGTCGTGGCGAGCACCCTGGCCCTCGCTGCGTGCAGCGACGACGCGACGCCGGTCTCCGACGACACGGGCACCGCGACCGAGGAGTCGCAACCCTCGGAGGAGCCCGGTTCGGGCTCCCCGGCCGAGTCCCCCACCGAGTCGGCCGAGCAGACCGACCCCGCGTCGGAGTCGCCGGCTGCGTCCGGCACCGCGGTCCCGGTCTACTTCGCCGGCGACGGCCCCCGCGGCCGCACCGTCCTGTTCCGCGAGTTCCAGCGCGTCGAGGGCGACCCGCTGACCGAGGCGGCCCGCCTGGTCGCCGGCGGCGGGCAGCCGGACGATCCCGACTACCGCACGCTCTGGCCCGGCGTCGAGATCGCATCGGTCCAGGCGACCGACGGGGTGCTCCTGGTCGAGATCCCCTCGGACGGCTTCACCGATCGCCCGGACGGGATGTCGAGGCGTGACGCGAAGCTCGCCCTCCAGCAGCTCGTGCGCACGCTGCAGGGCGTGCAGCAGGAACGCGTGCCGGTGCAGGTGCAGCGCGAGGGCGGAGCGCCGCTCTTCGGCCTGCCGACGGACGCCCCGTTCGAGGCGGCCTCCGTCCTGCGCACCCTCAACCTGGTCAACATCACCGCCCCGGCCGAGGGCGACACCGTCACTGGAGACACCCTGACCGTGACCGGCGTGGCCAACTCGTTCGAGGCCAGCGGCCCGTGCCGGCTCCTGCAGGACGGCCAGGAGGTGGCGATCGAGCCCTACCAGACCGAGGCCTGGATGGAGGACCGGCTCTTCCCGTTCGAGGTCGCGCTGCCGCTCGACGGCGTCAGCGGCGAGGTCGTCGTCCAGTGTGAGACCGACGACCCCTCCGGCGGCGCCGAGGGCAACGGCCCGGCCGTCGACACGAAGACCATCACGGTGGAGTAGCGCGAGTGATCACGGCCTGGTCCTCAGCGGGGAAGATCGTGGTCAGATATCGACCACGATGCTCCCCGCTGAGGTCGGACTTCGTGGGGTCGTCCCGATGATCATCAGGCCCAGCGGCTGGTGCGGGCCAGCACCGCGGCGACGGCCACGACACCGGCGGTGGACGTACGCAGCACCTCCGCGCCGAGACGTACGGCGTGGGCGCCGGCGTCGGTCAGGACCGCTTGCTCGTCGGGGCTGATCCCGCCCTCCGGCCCCACGACGAGCACGATCCGGCCGGCCTCGGGGACCTCGAGCGCACCCAGCGGCAGCGTGGCGTCCTCGTGCAGCACCAGCGCGAGGTCGGCCTCGGCGACGAGCGTGGTGAGGTCGGCCGTGGAGGCCAGGGGCGTGACGGTCGGCAACCAGGAGCGCCGCGACTGCTTGGCCGCCTCGCGTGCGGTGGCCTGCCACTTCGCGTGGGACTTCGCCGCGCGCTCGCCCTTCCACACCGCCACCGACCGGGAGGCCGCCCACGGCACGATGCGGTCGACCCCGACCTCGGTGAGGACCTCCACGGCGAGCTCGCCGCGGTCGCCCTTGGGCAGGGCCTGCACGACGGTGATCGCCGGCTCGGGTCGCGGTTCCTGCGCGACGGAGGCCACGGTGACGGAGAAGACCCGTTTGCCGGTCGAGGTCACCGACCCCGTGACCGAGGTGCCCCGGCCGTCGGTCAGCACGACCTGCTCGCCCTCGCGGAGACGGCGTACGGCGACGGCATGGTGCGCCTCGTCACCGGTCACCTCGACGACAGAGCCGGGCCCCGTGCCGTCCAGCGACTCGACGAGGTGGACCGGGAGCGACATCAGTGTGGCCCGGCTCAGCCCTGGAAGGCGTCGCGGAGCCGGCCGAACATCGACTTGTGCGGCGCCTCGTTCTTGCCGTCGGGCTGCTCCTCGCCGCGGATCGCCGCGAGCTCGCGCAGCAGCTCCTCCTGGCGGGGGTCGAGGCGGGTGGGCGTCTCGACGGCGATGCTCACGACGAGGTCGCCGCGGCCACCGCGCAGGCTCGGCACGCCGAAGCCGCGGACGACCTGCTCGCTGCCCGACTGCGTGCCGGGGCGGATGTCGAGGTCGTAGGTGGTCACCGTCTCGGAGGAGTCGTCGGACGAGGCCGGCAGGTCGGCCTCGAGCAGCGGCAGCGTGAGCTGCGTGCCGAGCGCGGCCGCCGTCATCGGCAGGGAGATCGTGGTGTGCAGGTCGTTGCCGTGGCGGGTGAAGGTCGGGTGGGGCTCGACGTGGATCTCGACGTAGAGGTCGCCGGCCGGGCCACCGCCGGGGCCGACCTCGCCCTGGCCGGTGAGCTGCACGCGCGTGCCGTGGTCGACGCCGGCCGGGATCTTGACCGTCAGGGTGCGGCGCGAGCGCACCCGGCCGTCGCCGGAGCACTCCCGGCAGGGGTCGGGGATGATCGAGCCGTAGCCGCGGCATGCCGCGCACGGGCGCAGGGTGCGGATCTCGCCGAGGAACGAGCGCTGGACCACCGCGACCTCGCCCTGGCCGTGGCAGGTCTCGCAGGTGACCGGCTTGGTGCCGGGCGCGGTGCCCTGCCCCTCGCAGGCCTCGCAGCGCAGCGCGGTGTCGACCTTGAGGTCGCGGGTGACGCCGAAGGCGGCCTCGGCGAGCTCGACGTCGAGCCGGATGAGGGCGTCCTGGCCGCGGCGGGCACGTGAGCGCGGGCCGCGGGTCTGGGCACCTGCGCCGGCGGCACCGCCACCGAAGAACGCGTCCATGATGTCGGTGAAGCTGAAGCCCTGCCCGGCACCGCCGAAGCCCTGGCTGAACGCGTCGCCGCCGCGGTCGTAGGCCGCCCGCTTGCCGGGGTCGCTCAGCACCTCGTAGGCGCGCGAGACGTCCTTGAACCGCTCCTGGGTCTCCGGGTCGGGGTTGACGTCGGGGTGGAGCTGCCGCGCGAGCTTGCGGTAGGCCTTCTTCACGTCGTCGGCGCTCGCGTCGCGCGAGACGCCGAGGATCTCGTAGGGGTCCTGGGTCACTGGTTTCCTTCATCGAGGATCCGGGAGACGTAGCGCGCGACGGCGCGCACGGCTGCCATGGATCCGGGGTAGTCCATGCGGGTGGGGCCGACGACACCGAGGGAGCCGAGGTGGAACTCCTGCGGGCCGTAGCCGGTGGCCACGACGCTCGTGGCCGCGAGCTCGGAGTAGGGGCCTTCGTGGCCGATGCGCACCGTCAGCGCGTCGGTCCCCGACTCCCCCAGCAGCTTGAGCAGCACGACGTGCTCCTCCAGCGCCTCCAGCAAGGGTCGCACGGCGGTGTCGAAGTCGCCGTAACGGGCGAGGTTGGCGGTGCCGCCGACAGCGACGCGCTCGTCGCTGCGGTGGTCGGACATGGCCTCGGTCAGCACGTCGACGATGGCGCGGGCGGAGTCGACCTGCTCCGGGCGTACGTCGTCGGGCAGGTCGGCGAGCGCCACGGCGGCGGCCGCGATCTGCACGCCTGCGCTGACCTGGTTGACCGCGACACGCAGCTCGGCGAGGTCGGTGTCGACCACGGGTGCGTCGAGCTCGACGAGGCGCTGCTCGACCCGACCGGTGCTGAGGATCAGGATGACCATCACCCGGGTGGGCGTGAGCGAGACCAGCTCGATGTGGCGGACCGTGGAGCGTGAGAGCGTCGGGTACTGCACGATCGCGACCTGGCGCGTCAGCTGGCTGAGCAGCCGCACCGAGCGCTGCACGACGTCGTCGAGGTCGACGGCACCGTCGAGCAGGGTCGCGATGGCCCGGCGCTCGGCCGCGCTCATCGGCTTGAGCGTGGTGAGCTTGTCGACGAAGAGCCGGTAGCCCTTGTCAGTGGGCACGCGACCGGCGCTGGTGTGGGGCTGGTGGATGTAGCCCTCGTCCTCCAGCGCGGCCATGTCGTTGCGGACCGTCGCCGGGGAGACGCCCAAGCCGTGCCGCTCGACGAGCGCCTTGGAGCCGACCGGCTCCTCGGTCGCTACGTAGTCCTCAACGATCGCGCGCAGCACGTCGAGCTTGCGGTCGTCGACCATCGAGCCCCTCCTCTGCACGTCGGTTTCTGGCACTCGTTCGCCCGGAGTGCCAACACTACTAGCACTCCGTAGGCTCGCGGGCATGCCCGACGACACCCCTCGGTTCACCGAGGTCGCCCCACGCGTGTGGGTCGCGCACTACGACTGGATGCACGTCAACGTCACTCTGGTCGGCGGGTCCGACGGTCTGCTGATGGTCGACACGCACGGGTCGGCCGCCGAGGCGCACGTGGTCGCCGACGACGTACGCCGCCTCGGCGCGGGGCCGCTGACCGGACTGGTGAACACCCACGAGCACTGGGACCACCACTTCGGCAACGCGACCATGGTCGAGCAGTTCGGCGAGATGCCGATCCACGCGACGGACTGGGCCGCGGAGCACATGGAGGAGTCCGCCCGCGAGACCTTCGCGCAGTACGAGCAGGACGCCGAGCACCCGCGCCGCGAGGAGATCCTCGCGACCACGCTCCACCTGCCCACGCGCACGTTCTCCTCCGCCGTGCAGCTCGACCTCGGCGACCGCGCGGTCGAGCTGATCCACCCCGGGCGCGGACACACGGCCGGCGACCTCGTCGTACGCGTGCCGGACGCCGACGTGCTGGTGGGCGGCGACCTCGTCGAGGAGTCCGACCCACCCTTCATCGGGGACGACTCCTGGCCGCTGGAGTGGCCGATGACGCTCGACCTCGTCCTGGGCCTGATGACCGACGCGACAGTGGTGGTACCCGGTCATGGGAAGGTCGTCGACAAGGCGTTCGTGCAGGACCAGCGCGTCGAGCTCGGCGTCATCGCCGAGACCATCCGCGACCTCGCCTCGCGCGGCGTGCCCCAGTCCGAGGCCCTCGCCACGGGCGAGTGGCCGTGGGAGCGGGAGCGGCTCACGAGCGCCGTCCGGCGGGGCTACGAGCACCTGCCCCGCAGCCAGAAGCGGTTGCCCCTCGTCTGACCCGGGCCACACCCCCCGGGGGCTGGTCCCGGTGCGATCGGCCCAGTAGGACTGGGGCATGACCGACAACAGCGAGTCCCAGACCGACAACCCGGAGTCGACCGACACGCCGAAGGCGGGCAGCGGCACCAGCCCTGCCGACTCCGACCACTCCGGTGGCACCGCCTCGCCCGACGGCGCCACGCTGGGCGGCATCTCCGACGACCAGCTGCCCGAGGACCTGCAGCCCGGCGAGGACAACCCGCTGGCCGAGCCGCTCGACCCCGACGACGAGGCGACCAAGAGCCGAGAGGAGCTCGAGATGGACGCCACCCAGGAGGACCTGGGCAACGACGACGGCGCGAGCCAGGCTCCCGACCAGGCCGGGGACACCGAGTCCGGCGGCGGCGCCGGCCAGGACACGTCCGCCGACGACTGACCACGACTGACGACGGCTGGTCGGCGTGCCACCCGGCCCGCGGGGCGTCGGGCGCCTAACGTGGACCGGTGCCCCAGGATCGTTACGGAACCGACGTCCTCTCCGGTGACTGGCGCGTCCCCAGGAACGGCCGCGCCACCGAGGTGCCGACCGAGCTCGGGATGGTCGTCGAGGAGGTCACCACCGACTGGTGCGGCGAGGTAGTCGCCGTCGACCGCGACATCGACACGCTGACGCTCGAGGACCGCCGCGGCAAGCGGCGCACGTTCCCCCTCGGCCCGGGTTTCCTGCTCGAGGGCAAGCCGGTGATCCTCACCCGACCGGTGCGGGCAGGCGCGCCCGCCGCTCCCACGCGTACGGCGTCGGGATCCGTCGCGGTGCCCAACGCGCGGGCCCGCGTGGCGCGCGCCAGCCGGATCTTCGTCGAGGGCCGGCACGACGCCGAGCTCGTCGAGAAGGTCTGGGGCGACGACCTGCGGATCGAGGGCGTGGTGGTCGAGTACCTCGGCGGCGTCGACGACCTCGCCGAGCACCTGCGCGACTTCAAGCCCGGCCCCCAGCGGCGCGTCGGCGTGCTCGTCGACCACCTGGTCGCCGGGTCGAAGGAGGCGCGCATCGCGCAGGGCATCGCCCGCTCCCCCATCGGCAAGCACGTCCTCGTGGTCGGCCACCCGTTCATCGACATCTGGCAGGCGGTCAAGCCCGACCGGCTCGGGATCCCCCGCTGGCCCCACGTCCCCAAGGGCATCGACTGGAAGACCGGCACCTGCCAGCAGCTCGGCTGGCCTCACCGCGACCAGGCCGACATCGCCCGCGCCTGGAAGCACATCCTCGGCCGGGTGACCTCCTTCGCCGACCTCGAGCCCGCGCTGCTCGGCCGGGTCGAGGAGCTGATCGACTTCACCACCGCGCCGTAGCGCCGCTGTCTGCCGGTGGCCGTCATCGTCCCGAGCCCCGGCGGACCGCTCCCGCCCTGGCACCGGCGCTTCAGTGCGGCGTACGACGACGTGCGGCCGGGGTCGGCCGGCGGCGCCGAGGAGGGCGGGCGTCAGTCGACGAGGTCGCGGACGATCGCGTCGGCAAGGAGCCGCCCGCGCTGGGTGAGGACGAGCCGCTCGGCGACGAGCTCGACGAGGCCGTCGGCCACGAGCCGGGCGACGTGGGAGCGGCCCGTGGCCTCGAGGGCCGTGACCGGGAGTCCCTCGACGAGCCGGATCTCCAGCAGGATCCGCTCCACGCGCTGGTCGTGGTAGCCGAGCACCTCGCGAGCCAGGGCCGGGGACACGCCGCGACCGAGCCGCTCGGCGTACGCCGCCGGATGCTTGACGTTCCACCAGCGCACCCCGCCGACATGGGAGTGCGCGCCGGGGCCCACGCCCCACCAGTGGCCGCCGGTCCAGTAGAGGAGGTTGTGGCGGCACCAGTGGTCGGGCGACGTCGCCCAGTTCGACACCTCGTACCAGCTCATCCCCGCTGCCGCGAGCTTCTCGTCGACGAGGTGGTACTTGTCGGCCAGGTCGTCCTCGTCGGGCATCGGCAGCTCACCCCGTTTGACCTGGCGGCCCATCGCGGTGCCCTCCTCCACGATGAGGGAGTAGGCCGAGACGTGGTCGGGACGGCAGCCCAGAGCGGCATCGACCGAGGTCTCCCAGTCGGCCAGCGACTCCCCCGGCGTGCCGTAGATGAGGTCGAGGCTGACGTCCTCGAAGCCTGCCTGGCGGGCCCACTCGACGGCCGCCGGCACCCGCATCGGGTCGTGCGTGCGGTCGAGCGTGCGCAGGACGTGGTCGACCGCGGACTGCATGCCGAAGCTGATCCGGTTGAAGCCGGCGGTCCGCAGCTCCTCGAGGTCCCAGGCGGCGACGCTGTCGGGGTTGGCCTCGGTGGTGATCTCGACGTCGTCGACGAGCCCGAACTCGGCCGCGGCGCTGGCCACGATGGCGCCGAGGTCGGCAGGCTTGAGCAGCGTGGGCGTGCCCCCGCCGAAGAAGATCGTCTCGATGGGGACGTCACGGTGGCCGAGCACCTGGCGCGCGAAGCGGATCTCGCGGATCGCCGCCTCGGCGTACGACGAGCGGCTGGCACCGACCTCGTCGCCGAGCTCCTGGGCGGTGTAGGTGTTGAAGTCGCAGTAGCCGCAGCGCACCGAGCAGAACGGGACGTGCACGTAGAGGCCGAACGGCTTGCTGCCGAACTCAGCCCACGCCTCGTCGGGCAGCAGGCCGTCCTCGCGGGCGACGTCGCCGTCGGGCTGGGCGGGGGGCACGCCGGTATCCAACCACGTGCCGGACGCGCGAACGGGTGCCGGTGGTCTCCCACCAGCACCCGTGTCGTCGACGCGTCCTAGGCGTACATCTGGTCGATGAGCGCCTGGTTGTTCTCCTGCACGACGTTGCGCTTGACCTTCATCGAGGGGGTGAGCTCACCGGACTCGACGGTCAGGTCGTGGTCGAGGAGCTTCCACTTCTTGATGGTCTCCCAGCGGTTGAGGTGGCTGTTGAGCTCGTCGACGTAGTCGCCGACCATCTTCTGCACCTCGTCGGACTGCACGATCTCGGTGTAGGACTTCCCGCCCATGCCGTTCTCCTCGGCCCAGCCCGCCATCGCGTCGGGGTCGAGGGTGATGAGCGCGACGCAGTAGTTGCGCTCGTCGCCGAAGACCATGAACTGGCTGGCGTAGGGGCAGACCGCCTTGAACTTCGACTCGATCGCCGGCGGGGCGATGTACTTGCCGCCGGAGGTCTTGAACAGCTCCTTGATGCGACCGGTGATGACCAGGTGGCCGTCCTCGTCGAGGGCGCCCTTGTCGCCGGTGTGCAGCCACCCGTCGGAGGTCAGCGTCTTGGCCGTCTCCTCGGGGAGGTTGTGGTAGCCGTCCATCACGCCGGGACCCTTGATCATGATCTCGTCGTTGTCGCCGAGCTTGACCTCGCTGCCCGGGAAGACCGGACCCACGGTGCCGAACTTGTTGCGGTCGGGGTGGTTGACGAAGGAGCCGGCCGAGGTCTCGGTGAGGCCGTAGCCCTCGAGGATCTTGATGCCGGCCACGCCGAACCACTCGGCGATGTCGCGGTTGAGCGCTGCAGCACCCGAGATGAAGAAGCGGACGTTGCCACCGAAGCGATCGCGGATCTTGGAGAAGACCAGCTTGTCGAACAGGCCGTGCTGGACCTTCAGGCCGATCGGCACGGACTGGCCCTCGCGCTTGCGGCGCTCGACCTCGAGGCCGACGTCGAAGGCCTTCTTGAAGATCTTCTCCTTGGCACCGCCCTCGGCGGCCTGCATGGTGACGATGCGGCCGTGCGCCTTCTCGAAGATGCGCGGCGCGGCGCCCATGAAGGTCGGCTTGACCACGCCGAGGTTGTCGACGATCTTCTCGACGCGACCGTCGATCGCCGCAGCGAAGCCGCAGGCCATCTGCGTCGACATCAGCACCTTGCCGAACGAGTGGGCCATCGGCAGCCAGCGGAACTCGAGGTCGCTCTCGGAGAGGATGCCCTGCGCGCGGATGGCCTCGCCCTCGTAGACCCACGAGGAGTGCCGCAGCCGCACGCCCTTGGGGCGGCCGGTGGTGCCGGAGGTGTAGATGAGGGTCGCCAGCTGGTCCGGGCGGATCGCCTGCGACGTCGTACGCACCACGTCGGGCTGCTCGGCGAGCTTCTCGGCTCCGAGCGCGGCGAGGTCGTCCAGCGAGATGACCCAGTCGCCGTCGGTCGCGCCCTCGAAGGTGACGACCTTGGACACGTGGGGCAGCTCGGAACGGTGCGCGGTGAGCTTGGCGACCTGCTCGTCGTCCTCGGCGAAGACGACCCGGCTCTCGGAGTCACCCAGGATGTAGACGGTGTCCTCGGCGTTGGTGGTCGGGTAGACCGTGGTGGTGGCGCCGGCGGCACACATGATGGCGAGGTCGGCGAGGATCCACTCGTAGCGCGTGCCGGACGCGATGCCGACGCGCTGCTCGGGCTCGACGCCCAACGCGATCAGGCCGGCGGCGAGCGCCTCGACCTTGTCCCCGGCCTGCTTCCAGGTGACGGACTCCCACGCCTCGCCCCGCGGGAAGCGGAATGCCTCGGCGTCGGGTGTCGCGGTGACGCGGTCGAAGAACTGGACGGCGACGTTGGGCGGCATCGTGTCGAGGAAAGCCGTGTCGATGGTGGTCGGCATCTGTTACCTACTCATTCGTCGGAGCGTGGCGCGAGGCGCCACACAGCGGGGCTGGCTGCTGACTTGGCTGTAACCTAGATCACTGGGTTTACCCAGCGGTAGCAAACGCGGCGAATGTCCCGTCAGACGGGCGACATTTCGACGTCGGTCAGCCCTGGACGGCCTTGGTGACGGCGATGCAGCGGGTGATCCACTCCTGCTCCTCGGGCAGCAGGCCACGCCCGGCCCGACGCGCGTCCTGCACGGCCCAGCCGGCGTTGAGCACCATCCTCACCACCACCCAGTCCCGGGCGCGCGCCTCGTCGAGCTCTCCCGCGTCGACCAGCGCGTGGAAGCGGCGGCGCAGCCCGTCGCGCACCGAACCCACGGCACCCGGGCCGCTGAGCTCCTCCATCCGGTTCCAGAGCATCGGCGCCGGCTCGTAGTGCGGGTCGCCGGCCATCGGCTTGGGATCGATGGCCAGCCACTCCCCGGCGTCGTCGGACAGGACGTTGGCGTAGTGGAGGTCGCCGTGCACCACCACGGGCGCCACCTCGTCGGCGAGCAGGTCGGGTCCGAGCGACAGTGCCTGCTCGACGTAGCGTCGCGGGACGGGGACGTCGTGGCCGAGTGCGTCGAGGTCGCGCAGCCACCGCTCGACGTACGACGCGACGGTGGCGAGCTGCGGCATCGCCGGGATGTGGAGCCGGCCGTAGAGCGCGCCGACCACCTCGCACGCCTCGACGTCCCAAGAGTCGCCGAGGTCGGGTCCGGGCAGCCATTCCAGGAGCAGCGCGCGCCGGCGCGGGTCGGCCCGCTGCAGCCGTACGGCGCCCCTCCCGCCCCAGTGCTGCAGGGCGAGTCCCTCGTGGAGCGACTCGCCGTCGCCGTCGAAGCCGACCTTGAGCGCACCGGGCATGCCGTCGGCGTCGACGACCGGCAGCACCAGCGAGCAGAAGCCGTGCAGCGAGGTGTCGACCTGCCGCAGCCCCCACTCGTCGAGCAGCTCCGCGGCCAGCCGCGGCAGGCGGTCGAGCCAGCGTCCCCAGTCGTCGCCGAGCGCCCGCTGGGCGAGGAGCCCCGCAGGGATGGTGACGGGCATGCCGCGAGCCTAGGGTGGCGGTCATGGGCGAACGCAGTGGGCGTGAGCAGCCGTGGTCGGACGACGCGGCGCCGCACGGTCGGATCCTGGTCCTGAGCGACAACCCGATCGCGCGGGCGATCGCTGCCATCGCGTCCTCGGTCGGGCGCACCGTGGTGGTCGAGGCCGCGGACGACGGAGGCCCGGGCCTGGACCCGCAGGCCGGTGACGCGGTGGTGCTGTGCGACCACGACGCCCCGGACGCACCAGCGGTGCTGCGAGCCGCGCTGGCCTCGGAGGCGTCGTACGTCGCGATGATGGCCAGCCGGGGCCGGGCGGCCGGCCTGCTCGAGGACCTGGCGGCCGAGGGCGTCGACGTGTCGACCCTCCATGTGCCGGCGGGCCACGACCTCGGCGGCAAGGGGCCGGGCGAGATCGCGCTGTCCGTGGTCGCGGAGGTCGTCGCCGAGTCCTACGGCCGCGCCGGCGGCCCGCTGCGCGTCTGACCGGTGGCACTCAGCTGGGACGACCTGGCGGCCGCGTCCCTGTCCCGCCAGTTCCCCGACGACCCCGGCACGGTGGCCGGCCGGGTGGGGGCCATCGGCGACCTGCAGACGCAGACGGCGCGCTCGGCCTTCATCGGCCTCGGCGCGCGGTTCCCCGGGGTCACGCACGCCAAGATCACGGCCGCGTACGACGCCGGGGAGATCGTCCGTGGGAGCACGATCCGCGGCACCGTCCACACGGCCACGCCCGAGGGCTACACCGTCCTCGCCGAGGCCACCCGGGTCGGGCAGCACCCGCGCTGGGCGCGCCTGCTCGGCCTCAGCGACGTACAGCTCGCGGGACTGTGGGCCTCCCTCGAGGGGCACGCCCGCGAGTGGCGCACCCCCGAGGACCTGCGCGCCCACGTCGACGCGTGGCTGGGCCACCACGCTCCCGCCGCGCTCGACGCGGCCGCCGCGGGTCCGGGCCGCTACCTCGGCTTCGCACACGGCGGCCTCGTGCGCCGCCCGGCCTCGGGTGACCGCTGGGAGGGGCAGGGCAAGCCGGTCTACGGCACCTTCGACCGCACCGGACCGGCCACGCTCACCGACGTCGTGCGACACCACCTCCGCGCCCACGGTCCGTCGTCGCGGCAGGACGTCGCCTGGTGGGCCGGCATCCCGCTCGCGGCGGTGGCGGACGGTCTCGCCGGCCTGGACGTGGTCGAGCAGGAGGGGCCGGACGGGCGGGTGTACGTCGACCTGCCGGACGCGCCCGCGCCGCGGAACGTGCCGGGCGTGCGACTGCTGCCGGAGTTCGACGCCCTGCTGTGCGGCTACGACTCGAAGGCTCGCGACCGGTTCGTGAGCCCCGAGCACCACCGACGGCTGTGGAACGAGTCCAACGGGATGCTGCTCCCCCCGCTGCTGGTCGACGGCCGGATCACCGGCTTCTGGCGCGCGACCGGGACGGCGCGCCGCCGCCCGCTCGAGGTCACGTGGTTCGCGCGGACGAGACGGCCGCGCAAGTCCGAGCTCGACCGGCCCGTGGCCGCCCTCGAAGCGGCCCTCGGCATCACCGTCACCGAGGTGACGCTCACCCGCGAAGCAGTCTGAGCGGCTACCCCCTGGGCTGGTCCCCGAGGTACTCCCCCGGCGTCATGCCGGTGACGGTGCGGAAGTCGTGGGTGAAGTGGGCCTGGTCTGCGTAGCCCAGCTCGGCCGCCATCTCGGCGAGGCTGCCACGGCCCGCCTTGAGCGCCTCGACCGCGTCGTGCAGCCGGCGCCGCTGCAGCAGCCACTTGGGGCTCAGCCCGATGCGCTGCTCCACCAGCCGCTGCAGGCTGCGCTCGGACAGCCCGGCCTCGCGGGCGAGCTCGTCGACCCGGGTGATCTCGGGCTGCTCGCCGAGCCGGGCCACCAGCCGGTTGACGAGGTGACCGGCCGTGTCGACCGGTAGGTGGCCGGCCAGCCAGGACTCGACGTGGGCGATCGCGGCGAGGTGGGCGGCCGGGTGGTGCGGGTCGTGCTGCATCTCCGCGCGCACGTCGTCGGCGAGGGTGGTGTCGGCCTGCAGGTCGCGCAGGTCGACCCAGGTGTCGGCGACCTCGGCGACGGACCGGCCGAGCACCAGCCGGCCGGCAGCGGGAGTGAGCATCGTGCCCACGGCCCAGCCGTCGCCCTCCAGCGTCACGCTCGACCGGCCGCGGGCGACGCCGTAGAACCGGGCATAGGTGTTGCTGACGACGACGAGGCAGACCGGGTGCTGGAGCGTGCTCTGGGTCGACGGCTCGGCGAGCGACCAGACGGGGACCCAGTAGCGCTCCACCAGGTCGACGAGGTGCTCGCTCGGCGCGTAGCGGTGGATCGGCGGCGACGGCCGGCTCACGCCCGTGAGGTGGGCCCGGTCGATCGGGTCCACCCGGTGCGGGCCGTCCGCCCCCGTGCGGCTGCTCATGTGTCGGATTATCACAATCGCCACCGACACCTGGCCGGCCACAGTGGGGACATGACGCAGACCACGACCCCGACCACCGACGACCTCCTCTCCCTGTTCCAGCAGCGCGCCGACCGGTTCACCCGGGTCGTCGAGGCGGTCGACGCCTCCGCGGGCCGGTGGGACGCCCCCTCGCCGTGCGAGGGCTGGAGCGCCCGCGACGTCGTCGGCCACGTGCTGGAGACGCAGCGCGACTTCCTCGACCGACAGGGCCTCGACGCCGGGCCCGAGCCCGACCTCACGGACCCGGCAGCCGCATGGCGGGTCCAGCGCGCCCACGTCACGTCGGTGCTCGCTGCTGACGGCGTGGCCGCTCGGGAGTACGACGGCTACTTCGGCCCGACGACGATCGCCGCCACGATCGCCGACTTCTACGGCTGGGACCTCGTGGTGCACGGCTCAGACGTCGCCCGCGCCACCGGGCAGGAGTGGTCGGTCAGCGAGGCCGAGGCCGCCGACCTGCACGCCACGGCCGACGGCTGGGGCCCGGCGCTGCACTCCGAGGGCGTGTGCGCGGACGCCGTGGAGGTCGGCCCGGACGCCTCGGTGACCGACCGCCTGCTCGCCCGGCTCGGTCGCGACCCCGGCTGGCAGCCGTCCGTCAGCTGACCCGCTCGAGGGTCACGACAGCCACGGTGCACCGGCCGGCGACCTCACCGGGCCCGGTGACCAGGCAACCGGCCTCACTGCCTTTCACGACGTACGCCGCCTGGTCCTCGGCCAGCGGGAGGACCGAGGACCTGCCCAGCTCGAGAACCGTCACGACGGGCGAGACGGCCTCGGGGTCGACGACCACGTTGAGCGCCCGCACGGCTCCCTCGGGGACCGTCGCCACGACGTGTGCGTCGCCGGAGAAGGCGAACGGGCGCTGCGGCTCGACCATGTGGGTCTCGCCGTCGACCTGCAGCCCGAGCACCGACCCGCCGACGACGGTCAGCAGCCGGTTTCGTCGGGCGAATGTCGAGAACGGGCCGTCGCGGTCGATGTCGGCCAGGCTGATCCGCCACGAGCCGTCACCGGCGCGCGCGAGCTCACGCGTCGTACCCCCGCCGTTGGCCCACGGCTCGGGTGCGACCTCGTCGCTGCGGACCGTCCCGGCCACTACTTCTTGCCGGACTTCTCCGCCGGCTGCGTGGTGGACAGCGCCGCGACGAAGGCCTCCGGCGGCACCTCCACGGAGCCGATGTTCTTCATCCGCTTCTTGCCGGCCTTCTGCTTCTCCAGCAGCTTGCGCTTGCGGCTGATGTCGCCGCCGTAGCACTTGGCCAGCACGTCCTTGCGGATCGCGCGGATGGTCTCGCGAGCGATGACGCGCGCGCCGATGGCGGCCTGGATGGGCACCTCGAACTGCTGGCGCGGGATGAGGTCCTTGAGCTTGCCGGCCATCATCACGCCGTAGGAGTAGGCGGCGTCGCGGTGCACGATCGCGCTGAACGCGTCGACCGGCTCGCCCTGCAGCAGGATGTCGACCTTGACCAGGTCGGCGGCCTGCTCGCCGGAACGCTCGTAGTCGAGCGAGGCGTAGCCCTTGGTGCGCGACTTCAGCTGGTCGAAGAAGTCGAAGACGATCTCGCCCATCGGCAGCGTGTAGCGCATCTCGACGCGGTCCTCGGAGAGGTAGTCCATCCCCTGCAGGCTGCCGCGCTTGAGCTGGCAGAGCTCCATGATCGTGCCGATGTAGTCGGACGGCGCGAGGATCGTCGCCTTCACGACGGGCTCGCGCACCTCGGCGACCTTGCCGTCGGGGTACTCGCTCGGGTTGGTGACCTCGACCTCGGTGCCGTCGTCGAGGGCGACCTCGTAGACCACGTTGGGCGCGGTCGAGATGAGGTCGAGGTCGAACTCGCGCTCGAGCCGGTCGCGCGTGATCTCCATGTGGAGCAGCCCGAGGAAGCCGCAGCGGAAGCCGAAGCCCAGCGCGCCGGAGGTCTCCGGCTCGTAGGTCAGCGCCGCGTCGTTGAGCTGCAGCTTCTCCAGGGCGTCGCGCAGGCCCGGGTAGTCGTCGCCGTCGATCGGGTAGAGCCCGGCGTAGACCATCGGGTTGGGGTGCTTGTAGCCGCCGAGCGACTCGGTGGCCCCGTGGTGCTGGGAGGTGACGGTGTCGCCGACCCGCGACTGGCGCACGTCCTTCACACCGGTGATCAGGTAGCCGACCTCGCCGACGCCGATCTCGCCCGCCTTCACCGGCTCGGGGCTGATCACGCCGACCTCGAGCATCTCGTGGACCGCGTTGGTCGACATCATCTTGATCCGGTCGCGATGGCTGAGCTTGCCGTCGACGACCCGGACGTAGGTGACCACGCCGCGGTAGGTGTCGTACACGGAATCGAAGATCAGGGCACGCGCAGGCGCGTCCGCGTCGCCCACCGGCGGCGGGGTCTGCTTCACGATCTCGTTGAGCAACGCCTCGACGCCGACGCCGGTCTTGGCGCTGGTGAGCAGCACCTCCTCGGGCTCGCAGCCGACCAGGCCGGCCAGCTCGGCGGCGTACTTCTCCACGTTGGCGCTCGGCAGGTCGATCTTGTTGAGCACCGGGATGATGTGGAGGTCGGCGGCCATGGCCAGGTAGAGGTTGGCCAGCGTCTGCGCCTCGATGCCCTGCGCCGCGTCGACGAGCAGGATGGCGGCCTCGCAGGCCTCGAGGCTGCGGGAGACCTCGTAGGTGAAGTCGACGTGGCCCGGGGTGTCGATCATGTTGAGGACGTAGGTGCCGGGCTCGGCATCCTCGGCGTTGCCCGCCGGGACCGTCCAGGGCATCCGCACGGCCTGCGACTTGATCGTGATGCCGCGCTCGCGCTCGATGTCCATCCGGTCGAGGTACTGCGCACGCGAGGCCCGCTCGTCGACGACTCCGGTCAGCTGCAGCATCCGGTCGGCGAGCGTGGACTTGCCGTGGTCGATGTGCGCGATGATGCAGAAGTTGCGGATGATCGACGGGTCGGTCGAGCCAGGCTGCGGCGCGTTCTTGAGGCTCACGGACTGCTTTCAGGAGTACGACGGCGGGGTCGGGTCATTCTCCCACGCGGGCCGCGGCCTGCCGAACCGGCGACGTGGGAGCAGGTGCAGCGGGACGCTAGCGTGCACAGGTGACCTCTCGGACCGGAACGACCCTGCCCCTGGTCCCGGCAGCAGCCTTCGTGCTCGTGTGGTCGTCCGGCTACATCTCGGGTCCCGCAGCGGTCGAGGCAGCCGGGCCGTTCTCGGTGCTCGGCTGGCGGTTCGTCCTGGCGGCGCTCCTCGCCGCGGCGCTGGCGGTGGCGCTGCGGCGGCCGACCCGGATGGACCGGCGCACGTTCCGACGGGTCGCGGTCGTCGGCTTCGTGATGAATGCCGTCCAGTTCGGCTTGATGTACGTCGCCTTCGACCTCGGTCTCGGTGCGACGCTCGCCTCGCTCCTCCACGCCCTCAGCCCCGTCCTGACCGCCCTGCTGGCGGCTGCCGTCCTGGGCGAGCGGGTCTCGACGCTCCAGGTCGCCGGCTTCGCGACCGGTGTCGTGGGGGTGCTCCTCGTGCTCGGCGCGGACCTCGGCCACGCCGGCGGTCCGGTCGCGGTGCTTGTCGGCTGCCTCAGCATGTTGACCCTCAGCCTCGGCACCCTCGGCCAGCGCTGGATCGGCGCGCAGCCCGACCTGCTGTGGTCGGCCGCGGCGCAGTTCGCCGTCTCCGCTCCCCCGATGCTGGTGCTCGGGTGGGTGACCGAGGGCGTCTGGCCGGTCACCGACGCCCGGCAGGCGGTGGTGTCCGTCGTGTTCCTGGCCGTCGTGAACTCGATCGTCGGCCTCGTGCTGCTGGCCCTGCTGGTGCTGCGCGGCGGGTCGGGGGCGGCGGCAAGCCTCTTCTTCCTGAGCCCGCCGGTCACCGCGGTGCTCGCCTGGGTGGTGCTCGACGAGACCATGTCGCCCACCCAGCTCGTCGGCCTGCTGGTCGCGGTGGTCGGGGTGGGCGCGGCGACCCGCACCCGCCGTACGCCGGCCCCGGTCGCCGAGTCCCGGCACGACCCTCAGGACGTCGGCACCCAGTAGCGCCGCTTCACCCCGCGCACGTCCTCCAGCACCCCGCCCGCCGCCTCGATGACCCGGATCGACCCGGTGTTGTCGGTGTCGCAGGTGACCAGGGCCGGGTCGATGCCCAAACCGTGAGCCCAGGGCAGCGCGTGCTGCAGCATCGCGGTCGCGTGGCCCTCGCGCCTCCGCGTCGGGCGCACGTCGTACCCGATGTGGCCGCCCACGTCGAGGAGGAAGTCGTTGAGCCGGTGCCGGATCGCGATCCGGCCGAGGTAGTCCGTGCCGTCGACCCACCACAGCGTCGTGCACGGCACGTGCCACTCCGGGCGCGGGTTGTCCTCGGCGGCGTCGGCCCGCACGGCCGTGACGAAGGTCGCGAACGTGTCGGGGTCCGTCCAGCCGGGTGCGTTGTGCTCGATCCAGGCGGCCGTCTGGCTGAGCTCGGCGCCCTCGGCGACGAACTCGTCCATCGCCTCCAGGAACGACTCGCGGACGGTGGTGGTCGGCAGCACGAGCTCAGGCATGGGGCCAGTCTCACCGGCCCCCGCCCGACCCTCCACCCGATATCCGGTCGTGGCGGTCCGGAGTCGTGGGGAAGGATGCCGCCATGGCCCGCTCCTCCTCGATCGCCCCCTACCCCGCCCCGCACGGGAAGACCGCACGCCGGCTCGAGTGGTCCTTCCTCCCGCCCAACCTGCGGGCCTGGATCGAGCGCAAGTGCGGGTCCCCCGTCGTCTCGGCGATCTCCCAGACCAGCGGGTTCACCCCGGGCTTCGCGTCCGTGCTCGTGTGCGAGGACGGGTCGCGCCACTTCGTGAAGGCGGCCTCGGTCAAGGCGCAGCGGACGTTCGCCGATTCCTACCGCGAGGAGGCGCGCAAGCTCGCCGCCCTGCCCGACGGCGTGCCCGCCCCGCGCCTGCTGTGGCACCTCGACGACGACTGGGTGGTGCTCGGCATAGAGTACGTCGCCGCCCGCGCACCGCACCGGCCGTGGCAGGCCGACGACCTCGACGCCCTGCTCGACTCGCTCGAGGTGGTCGCCGACGTGCTGACCCCGCCCCCGCCGGGGCTCGACCTCGACACGGCGGAGGACGAGTTCGCGCCACTGGTCGAGGGCTGGCCGGCGCTCCGCGAGCGGCGTGCGGACCTCGACCCGGCGCACCTCGCGGAGGCCGAGGCGCTGGCGCGGCGCTACGCCGACGTCGTCAGCGGCGACACGTTGGTCCACACCGACATCCGCTCCGACAACGCCATCATCGACCCCGACGGGCGCGCACTCATCTGCGACTGGAACTTCCCGGTGCGTGGCGCCGCGTGGTTCGACTCCTTCGCCGCCCTCATCGGGCCCCGCGGCGAGGGCATCGACGTCGACGCCGTCATCGCCCGGCGCCGGCTGCTGCGGGACGTCGATCCGGAAGCGTTCGACGTCAACCTCGCGCTCTACGTCGGCTACTTCTTCACCCAGTGCGAGCTGCCCGTGCCGCCGTCGTCGCCGCACATCCGTGACCACCAGAGGTGGCAGGGCGAGGTCTGCTGGGACTGGCTGGCGGAGCGGCGGGGCTGGGCGTGACTGCCCCGCGCGCGGTCGGCGTACGCCTCGGCTACAACGCCGTGCCGCCCGCGGTCCGCACCTGGGTCGACGAGCAGCTCGGCTCGCCCGTCGTCGCGACGGCCGAGCAGGTCGGTGGGATGTCGCCGGGGTGCGCGACGCGCCTGGCGTGTGCCGACGGCACCCGCGCCTTCGTCAAGGCGGTCGGCGCCGAGCTCAACCCCGACACCCCGGGCCTCTTCCGTCGCGAGATCGGGGTGCTCCGCCACCTCGGCGAGCACGAGCTGTGGGCACGGCTGCTGGCGTCGTACGACGACGGGGCGTGGGTGGCGCTGCTGATCGAGGACGTCGAGGGACGCCACCCCGACTTCGGCGACACCGCGGAGCTCGCGTCGGTCCTCACCGGGGTCGAGCGCCTCGCTGACGTGCTGCAGCACCGCGACGTCCCGGCATCGGTGGGCCTTGTCGACGTCGCGCACGTCTTCGGCAAGTGGGCCGACAGCCTCGCGACACTGGCGGACGCCCCCGTCGGGACCCCCGTTCCGGACTGGCTGCGCTCCGACCCCGAGGGCTGGGCCGGGGTCCTGCGCCACCACGCCGCCCTGCCGATGCCGCACGTGGCCCACTGGGACATCCGTGTGGACAACCTGCTGCGGCGCCCCAGCGGCGAGGTCGTCTTCGTGGACTGGGGCACCGCCGCGCGTGGTCCCTCCTGGGCCGACCCGCTGCTGGCGCGGCTCGAGCGGGTCGACGACCCGTGGTTCGACACCTCGGCGGCGTCCTCCTCCGCGCTCGCGGAGGCCGGCGAGGACGCCGTGACCGCCTTCCTCGCCGGCTTCGGCGCACACCTCGCGGTGCGCTCGGTGGTCGCGGTCGACGTCGGCCTGCCGACGCTGAACGATTTCCGCATCCGCGAGTCGCGGAGGATGCTGCAGGCCGTCGCCCGACGCAGCGTGCGATGAGCCGTTCTCGGTGCGCCCGGGCGATTTGGGCGCCCGCTACGCGTGCCGGTAGTGTTTCTCCCTGCATGTCCGGCACCCGACCCTCCCCGCCTCGATCATGGGAGGGGTTGCCAGGCAGCCGACAGGCACCAGACTTCATTCCAGACCAGTTCTAGCTCCGAGGATCCACACGTGGCGAACATCAAGTCCCAGATCAAGCGCAACAAGCAGAACGAGCTGCGCCGTCAGCGCAACCAGGCCGTGAAGTCGCGCCTGAAGACCGCTGTGCGCAAGTTCCGCGAGCTGTCCGAGGCCGGCGACAAGGACGCCGCCGCGGCTGCTGGTCGCGACGCGATGAAGGCCCTCGACAAGGCCGCCTCGAAGGGCGTCATCCACGCCAACCAGGCCGCCAACCGCAAGTCGTCGATCGCCAAGAAGACCGCCTCGCTCTGACGCGGACCTTCACCTGCGACACCCGCCCTCCGTGGCGGGTGTTCTGCATTTCGGGGCCTGCCGCCTCCGACGGCGTACGTCATGGCGCCCGGCTGCTCGGACGGCCAGTCGCCATGACGCTGCCCACGTACGTCATGGCAAGCGGCTGCCCGGACGACCACCGCCCATGACGTCCCGTGACGGAGCGAGATGTCGCCCCGTCGCGGAGCAGCCGGCCGACGGCTCGGCTCAGCGCCCGTCGCGCAGCCCGGCGACGGTGAGCACCAGCCGTTCGAGGGTGTAGGACGCGTCGTGGGCCTGGCCCTTGATGTCGGCGTCGGCGTGGGCGACCGCGCGGACGGCGGCGGCGATGCCCTCGGGGCTCCAGGAGCGTGACTGGTCGCGGACGGTGCGCACCTTCCAGGGAGGTACGCCGAGGTCGCGGGCGAGGTCGGCGTCGCGGGCGCCGCGCGGGGCGCCGAGGTAGCGCGCGAGGCTGCGGGCGGACGCCGCCATCGCCGAGGTGACCAGCACCGGGGAGGTCCCGGAGTCGAGCGCCCAGCGCAGCTCCTCCAGGGCCGCGGCGCGACGGCCGGCGAAGGCGGCATCGGCGACGGTGAACGACTTGGCCTCGGCGCGGCCACCGAAGTAGCGCTGGACCTTGTCGACGGTGAGCGGTTCGCCGTGGAAGTCGTTGGTCAGCTGGTCGGCCGCGGCGGCCAGCGAGCGCAGGTCGGTGCCGACGGCCTGCACCAGGAACGCGGCCGCGTCGGAGTCGATCCGCGCGCCGTGCGAGGCGACCTCGGAGGTCACGAAGCCGGCCATCTCGCTCGGCCTGATCTCCTCCGACTTCACCTCGGTCACCGGCGACAGCTTGCGGAGCTTGGTCAGCACGCCGCTGCCCTTCTGCCCGCCGGAGTGCACGAGCACGAGGGCGACGTCGTCGGCCGGGGCTCCGCAGTAGTCGAGGAGCCCGTCGACGGACTCGTCGGGCAGGTCCTCCAGGCCACGCACGATGACGCACCGGATCGAGGAGAAGAGCGACGGCGCGGACATCTCGCCGAGGGAGGCAAGCGTCAGGTCGGAGGCCATCGACTCCGCCATCTCGGCCTCCGCGTCGTGGGCACGGACGGCGTCGCGCACCGACGCGACGGTGCGCGCGGAGAGGTATTCCTCCTTGCCCGTCACGAGGACGACGTGGCCGAGGACCTGCGCGGCGGAGGGAGTGCGAGCCATGGTGCGACCACCCTATCCGCGGGCGACGACACCGAGCTCGCCGTCCCGGACCACCACGACCACGTCCCCGGAGACGTCCGTGCGCCACACGCTCGCACCGGCGGCCGAGAGCGCGGCCAGCAGGTCGGGGGCAGGGTGCCCGTAGTCGTTGTCCTCCCCCACCGACACCAGCGCCAGCCGCGCCCCGAGCGAGGTCAGCCAGTCGAGGTCCTGGTGCCGGCTGCCGTGGTGGGGCACCTTGAGAACGTCGACCCGCAGCCCCGCCAGGTCGCGGGCCAGCGCCGCCTGGGCCGACGGCTCGACGTCGCCGGTCAGCAGGACCCGCACCCCGGCCACCTCGGCGACCAGCACGACGCTGGCATTGTTCGGCGCGCTCTCCCCGGGGTCGGTGGGCCCTGCACCCGGCCGGGGCCACACGGTCTGGAGCCTCACCTCCCCGATCCGCCGGGTGAGTCCGTACGCCGCCGGCGCCGGGTCGCGACCGACCGCGCGCCCGACGTCGGTGGCGCCCTCGCCGGGCTCGTGCAGCGCAGTGCCCTCGACCTCGTCCACGTCGCGGCCGTCGAGCACGCCGGCGACCCCGCCCACGTGGTCGGCATGGAAGTGTGTGAGCACGAGGAGGGGCACCGAGCCGACCTCGAGCCGGTCGAGGCAGGCGTCGGTCGCCTCCGCCGCGGGACCGGCGTCGACGACCACCGCCGACGTGGGCCCGGCGCGCAGGACCAGGGCATCCCCCTGCCCCACGTCGCACATCGCGAGCACCCAGCCGTCGGGTGGCCAGCCGGGGGTCGGCGGCCGGACCAGCATCACCACCACCAGCAGCCCGGTGCAGGCCAGCGTCGCTCCCGGTCGGCCCAGCACGCGGGGCGCGAGCGGCACGCTGAGCAGGCACAGACCCGTGAGCAGACCGAGCGCGACGGGACCGGTGCCCCAGTCGACCGCCGCCGTCGGGATGCCCGCCCCCCACCGGGCGACCGCGATGATCCAGCCCGCCGACCACGCCGCCGGGGCCGCCACGGTGACGCCGAGCGGGCCCCAGACCAGCCCCAGCAGGCCGCCGGACAGCCCGAGCACCGTCGCCGGAGCGACGGCGGGTGCGGCCAGCAGGTTGGCCCCCACCGCGACCAGGCTGACCTGCCCCGACAGGGCCGCCACCACCGGCGTGCAGGCGACCTGGGCCGCCAGCGGGACCGACACCGCCTCGGCGACCCAGCGCGGCGTCCACCTCATCAGTGCGTCGCGCCAGACCGGGGCCAGCAGCAGGATCCCGGCCGTTGCCAGCGCCGACAGCGCGAATCCCGCCGTCACGGCCAGCCGCGGCCAGACCAGCAGCAGCCCGAGCACCGCGACCCCCAGCCCCCGCACACCTCTCGACCGGCCGTTGCGACCCATGCCGACCAGCGCCACGGACCCCATCGCGGCAGCGCGTACGACGCTCGGCTCGGCGCGCGCCGTCAGCACGAAGCCGACGATGCCGATCACGCCGAGGGCGTAGAGCCGTGGCCCGCGCACCCCGACCCAGCGACCCAGGACGAGCAGGAACCCCACCACCAGCGTCAGGTTGGTGCCGCTCACCGCCAGCAGGTGGGTCAGCCCGGTGGTCCGGAAGTCGTCGGCGAGGTCGGGGTCGAGCCCGCCGTCGTCCCCGACCACGAGCGCCGGCACCAGCTCGCGCGCGTCGGTGTCGCGGCCGGCGACCGCCGCGCGCACCGAACGGCGTACAGCCGCGGCGGCGTCCCACCACACGTCCGGCTCCCCCACCACCCGCGGCTCCCCGCTGGGACGCACGAGCGCGACGACGTCACCGTCCCCGGGCGCCAGCCGTGCCGTCGTCTCCAGCGTCGTGCCGAGCGGCAGCCGGGGCCACTCGGCGTCGGCCATCACGACCACCGGCGCGGCGAGCGACCACGCGCTGCCCCTGCCCTCGACATGCGTCGCCTCGGCCCGGACGACCTGGAGTTCGCCGAACTGCCCGCTCACGATCCGCAGGTCCGAGGTCAGCTCGAGCTCGAGGTCCACGACCGCGCCGTCCTCGGCGAGCGCGGCGAGCGGCGACGTCGTGAGCAGGGCGTGCTGGAGCGCAGCGACCCCCGCGACCGCCACGAGTGCTCCGAGCGGGCCGAGCCACGCGAGGGACCACCACCGGCGGACCACCCCCGTCCCCACCACCGCGACGGTCGACACGACCGTCCCGAGGGCCACCCAGCCCGGCGCGAGCAGGACTACGAGCGCGCCCGTCCACGCGCCGAGACCGAGGGCGACCGCGCGCAGGTCGGGCACGGCCGCCGGTCAGAGCGTGACGAGCGGCGCGAGGTCGGCGAGGGTGGCCTCCCCGATGCCGTCGACCTCGAGGAGCTCGTCGACGGAGGTGAACGCGCCGTTGGCCTCGCGCCAGGCGAGGATCGCGTCGGCCGTCACCGGGCCGACTCCGGGCAGGGTGTCGAGCGCGGCCTGGTCGGCGGTGTTGAGGTTGACCAGCGTCGCACCGTCGGGGGCCGGCGCATCGACCGTGCCGGCGACGCCTGCCGCCGGGGCGACCCCCACCAGGATCTGCTCGCCGTCGACGACCGGGCGCGCGAGGTTGAGCGAGGTCAGGTCCACGCCGCGCCGGGCACCGCCCGCCGCGTCGAGCGCGTCGACCACGCGCGACCCGGCCGGCAGCACCGCGATGCCGGGACGGCGTACCTTGCCGGCGACGTCGACCACCAGCTCCTCACCGGCGCCGGCCTCTCCCGGACCCGGGTCGCCCGGTGCCGCAGCGTCCGACGGCACCACGGGGGCCAGCGGCTCGGCCGGCCCGGCGGACTCGGCAGCGGGTGCGACCGGAATGGCCCGGGCCTGGTCGCGCACCGCCCACCACGCCGCGAGCCCGACGGCCAGGGCCGCCACCACGGCGACGACGGCGACGTGCACCGGCCCGAGCTGCAGCCCGCCGACCCGCAGCCGACGCGAGGCGTGACGCCCGGGCAGCGGCGGGACGACGGGCACGGCCGCAGGCACGACGACCGCGTCGGAACGCTCGCGGACCCGCGTGTGCCCCCACGCCGGGTCGGCCGCGCCTGCCGGGTCGGTGGGCTCGCCGCGCACGGCGGCCAGCTCGGCGCTCAGCGTCGCCAGCCGCCGCGACACCGCCTCGGCGTGCTCGGAGGACGACTGGGATCGGCGCATGCCTCCACGCTAGGAACGCGCGCGCCGTGTCGACAGGGGCGATCGGCGATCTGTGGACAGGGGCGCCAGGCGGTCGTCAGGGACGCGGGGCGACGCAGACCGCGACCATGCCGGGACCCACGTGCGCGCCGAGCACCGCCCCCAGCTCGCCGCACATCACCTCGCGCCCCTCCAGCCCGTCCGCGAGCCGGTCGGTCAACGCAGCGGCGAGCTCCTCGGCGCGGCCCGCGTTGGCCAGGTGCGACACGCACACGTCGACCGGCTGGCCGCCGGCCGCCTCGACCGCGAGCTCGGCGAGGCGGGCGAGGGCCCGCGACGCGGTACGCACGCGCTCGCGAGGTGCGACCCGGCCCTCGGCGATCTCGAGCAGGGGCTTCACCGACAGCGCGCTGCCGAAGATCGCCGCGGCGGCGCCGATGCGCCCGCCCCGTCGCAGGTACTCCAGGGTGTCGACGTAGAACAGCGAGGTGGCCCCCTGGCCGCGGGCGAGCGCCGCCCGGGCGGCTTCCTCCGCCGTCCCGCCGGAGTCCAGCACGTCGGCCGCCGTGAGCGCGGCGTAACCGGTCGCGATGCCGACCTGGCCGGAGTCGACGACGTGCACGGGCAGCTCGACCTCCAGAGAGGCGAGCTGGGCGGACTCGAAGGTGCCGCTCATCTCGCCGGAGAGGTGCACCGACACGATCTCCTCGGCACCCTCCGCCGCCAGCGAGCGGTAGAGCTCGGCGAACAGCGCCGGCGCGGGGCGGGAGGTGCTGACCGGCACGAAGTCGCGCAGCGCCTCGGCGACCACCTCGGGCGTGGCTCCGTCCGGACCCTCGTCGAGCACCCGCGCGCCGATCACGACCTGCAGCGGCACGACCCGGATGCCCCGCTCCCGCGCCAGCTCGGCGGGCAGGCTCGCGGTCGAGTCGGTGACAATGACGGTGCCGGACACATCCCGAAGGCTAGTGGCTCCGCACCGGCGCCCGACGGCGTGCTCGCGGACGGCGCCGTCCTTGCGGGCCGTGGTGCCCTCCGGTTGGATGTCCGGATGCCCGACCGGCCCGAGCGCTTCGCCGACGCCCTCCGGACCGCCATCGACGCACGCGGCCTGGGCCTGGACCGGATCACCGAGCACCTCGCCCAGCGCGGGGTGTCGGTGAGCGCGGCGACGCTGAGCTACTGGCGCTCCGGGCGCAGCGAGCCCGGGCGCCGGTCGTCGCTGGCGGCCCTGCCGCACCTCGAGGACGTCCTCGGCCTGCCGTCCGGCAGCCTCACCGCCACCCTTCCCAGCACGCGCGAGCGCACCCCGCGCCGGGCCGTGCGGGGCCTCGACGTCCTGTGGCCCGAAGAGGCGCACTCGGCCGTCCTCGGCCGTCTGGACACCAGCTGGGACACCGAGCTGGCGCGGGTCTCCGTGCACGACATCCTGCGCCTCGGGCCGGACCGTCGGCAGGTGCGCCTCACCGTGCGGCAGGCGATGCGGGCGCGCGCGGACGGGCCTGACCGCCGCGTCGTGATGCACTCCCAGGACGACCTGGGCGCCGGCCTGCCGGAGATCCGGCCGCTGCGCGGCTGCGCGCTGGGGCGGGTCGAGCGCGACCCCGAGGCGGGCGTCGTCGGCGCGGAGCTTCTGTTCTTCCGGCCGCTGCGCCGCGGCGAGACCGTGATCGTGAAGTACGACGTCGTCTCCCCCGCCCCCGGCCCGTGCGAGCGCGAGTACACCCGCCGCCTGCGCCTGCCGATGCGCGAGTACCTGCTCGAGGTCGCGTTCGACGCGCAGGCGCTCCCCGAGCGCGTGGCGGCCTTCACCGAGGGCCGCGAGCAGCCGATCGCCCTGGACGAGGACCGGCGGGCCCACCTGGTGCACACCGACACCGCCCCCGGCACGACCGGGATCCGCTGGAGCTGGCCGGGCGACTGACGCTGCCGGGATCCGGGACGATGACCGGACGTGAGTTAAGTGTTAAGCGACGCCCGCCCCTTGCCCGGGACCGCGCCGGCCGTCAGGGTCGGCCTCGTCCATCTGTCTCGGGAAGGATCCATCGATGAACCATGCACGCCCCCGACTGGCGGCAGGCCTGATCGCCTCGCTCGCCGGTGCCGCACTCGCCATCACCCCGACCGCCACCCACGCGGCCGGCACGGAGAAGCCCCAGGAGGCCCCGCAGGCCTCCGTCGCCGACGACGGCCTCGCGCCGGTCCTCGGCCTGGCTGCCGACGACCGCTACATCGTGGTCCTCGACAAGGAAGCGCCCGTCAAGAGCCTCGGCGCGGCCAAGGCCGACGTGCGTGCCGAGGGCGCGTCCATCAGCCACACCTACACCTCGGTGCTCGACGGCTTCTCCGCCCGTCTCAACGACAAGGCGCTCGCCGCGCTTCGCAAGAACCCCAACGTCGCCTACATCGAGGCCGACAAGCCGGTGCAGCTCGCTGCGACCCAGTCCCCCGCCACGTGGGGCCTGGACCGGATCGACCAGCGCGACCTGCCGCTCAACAACGCCTACACCTACAACGCCACCGGCGCGGGCGTGACCGCCTACATCATCGACACCGGCGTGCTCGGCTCGCACTCCGAGTTCGGCGGCCGCGCGGTCACGGGCTACACCGCGATCAACGACGGACGCGGCACCACCGACTGCAACGGCCACGGCACGCACGTCGCCGGCACCGTCGGCGGGTCGACGTACGGCGTCGCCAAGGGCGTGCGCCTGGTGGCGGTGCGGGTGCTCGACTGCAACGGCAGCGGGTCCAACTCCGGCGTCATCGCCGGCGTCGACTGGGTCACCCAGAACCACACCGCCGGGTCCCCGGCCGTGGCCAACATGAGCCTGGGCGGCGGCATCTCGTCGGCCCTCGACACGGCGGTCAGCAACTCGATCGCCGACGGCGTCACCTACGCCCTGGCCGCGGGCAACGACTCCGGCGCCAACGCGTGCAACAGCTCCCCCGCCCGCGTCGCGGCGGGCCTGACGATCGGGTCGACGACCAACACGGACGCCCGGTCGAGCTTCAGCAACATCGGCTCGTGCCTCGACATGTTCGCCCCCGGCTCCAACATCACCTCGGCCTGGCACACCGGCACCTCGGCGACCAACACCATCAGCGGTACGTCGATGGCGACCCCGCACGTCGCCGGCGCCGCGGCGCTCTACCTCCAGGGCAACCCGTCTGCCTCCCCGGCGACGGTGGGCAGCGCGCTGATCACGAACGCGACGCCCAACAAGGTCACCAACGCCGGCACCGGCTCGCCGAACCGCCTGCTCCACGTCGGCACCGGCGGCACCACCCCGCCGCCGGACCCGACCCCGACCACCTGCAGCTCCATGCCGGAGACCGAGACCGGCTCGCTGACCTCCGGTGGCGTGTCCTACCACCCCGGCACGAGCGACTACTACAGCTCCGGCGCCGGCACCCACGTGGGCTGCATCTCCGGCCCCTCGGGCACGGACTTCGACCTCTACCTCGAGAAGTGGAACGGTTCCACCTGGGTCGTCGTCGCGCAGGGCATCAGCAGCACCTCGCAGGAGACGATCACCTACACCGGCACCTCGGGCTACTACTCGTGGCGCGTGGAGTCGTACTCCGGTTCGGGCGGCTACACCTTCGGCCTCGACCGGCCGTGACGCACGCCTGAGCACGACACCGGCCCCGCGGCATCGCCGCGGGGCCGGTTCGTCGTCCGCTGCCGGAGCAGCGCGGATCAGACCACGATGTTGACCAGCTTGGGCGCGCGCACGATCACCTTGCGCACCGTCGCCCCGTCGATGGCCCGCTGCACGCCGGCGTCGGCCAGGGCCGCCGCCTCCAGGTCGGCGTCGGAGACGTCCGGAGCCACCTCCAGGCGGGCCCTGACCTTGCCCTTGACCTGCACGACGGCGGTGACGGTGTCCTCCACCAGCAGCGCCTCGTCGACCTCGGGCCACCCGGCGCGCACGATGGTGGGCTGGTGGCCCAGCCGCTCCCACATCTCCTCGGCCGTGTAGGGCGCGACCAGGGACAGCAGGACCGCCACCGCCTCGGTCGCCTCGCGCACCGCCGGGTCCGCCGGCCCGCAGCCCCCCTTCTCAGGGGGATTGTCGATGGCCTTCCGGGTCGCGTTGACCAGCTCCATCACCCGGGCGACCATCACGTTGAAGCGGTAGGTCTCGACCAGCTCGGCCGCGTCATGCACGGTGCGCGCGGTCGTACGCCGCAGGGCGAGGTCGCCGGTCGTGACGTCGACGCCCGGGTCCGAGGTGACGTCGCCCGACAGCCGCCAGGCCCGCTGCAGGAAGCGCAGCGAACCGTCCGGCGACATGTTGGCCCAGTCGATGTCGTCCTCCGGCGGACCGGCGAAGACCAGCGTCAGGCGTACCGAGTCCACGCCGAACGCCGCCAGCTGCTCGCCCAGGTTGACGCCGTTGCCCAGAGACTTGCTCATCTTCTTGCCCTGGTTGATCACGAAGCCCTGGTTGAGCTGGGCCGCCCACGGCTCGCGGAAGTCGACCAGGCCCATGTCGTTGAGGACCTTGGTCATGAAGCGGCCGTAGAGCAGGTGCAGCACGGCGTGCTCGACGCCGCCGACGTAGAGGTTGCACGGCATCCACGCGTTGACCTTCGCGCTGTCGAACGCCTGGGTGTCGTCGTGCGGCGAGCAGTAGCGGAACATGTACCAGGACGAGTCGACGAAGGTGTCCATGGTGTCGGTGTCGCGCGTCGCGGGGCCGCCGCAGGTCGGGCACTCGACCTGGACCCAGTCGGTCGCCCCACCCAGGGGCGAGGTGCCCTTGGGCTTCAGGTCGGCGCCTCGCAGGTCGGGCAGGGTGACCGGCAGCTGGTCGGCGGGGACGGGCACCTCGCCGTCGACCGGGCAGTGGACGATCGGGATCGGCGGGCCCCAGAAGCGCTGGCGGCTCACCAGCCAGTCGCGCAGGCGGAAGTTGACCGTGCCTCGTCCCAGGCCCTGGCGCTCCAGGTAGGCGATCGTCGTGGCCTTGGCCTCCGCGACGCCCATCCCGGACAGGTCGATCTCGTCGTTGGCGGAGTTGATCGCCGGACCCTCGCCGGTGAAGGCCTCGCCCTCCCAGCCCTTGGGCGGCTGGACCGTGCGGACGACCGGCAGGTCGAACGCCTCGGCGAACTCCCAGTCGCGCTGGTCCTGGCCGGGGACGGCCATGATCGCGCCGGTGCCGTAGTCGGCCAGCACGTAGTCGGCGGCGTACACCGGGATCCGAGTCCCGGTCAGCGGGTTGGTCGCATGCACTCCCAGGAAGACACCGGTCTTGGCGCGGTCGGTGGCCAGCCGGTTGATCTCGGTCTCCTTGCGCACCTCGACCAGGTAGTCCTCGAGCGCCTGTCGCTGCTCATCGGTGACCAGCTCGGAGGCCAGGGCAGCGTCGGCCGCCACCACCATGAACGTCGCGCCGAACAGGGTGTCGGGCCGCGTCGTGTAGACGGTGACGGGCTCGTCACGACCCTCCACGACGAAGTCGACGTGCGCACCCTCGGACCGACCGATCCAGTTGCGCTGGGCCGTGACGACGCGGTCGGGCCAGGTCTTCTCTAGCTCGTCGAGGCTGTCCAGCAGCTCCTGGGCGTAGTCGGTGATCTTGAAGTACCACTGGGTCAGCTCCTTCTTGGTCACCTCCGCCCCGCAGCGCTCGCACATGCCGCCGACGACCTGCTCGTTGGCCAGGACCGTCTGGTCCTGCGGGCACCAGTTGACCGGGCTGTTCTTGCGGTAGGCCAGGCCGCGCTCGTAGAGCTCCAGGAACAACCACTGCGTCCAGCGGTAGTAGCCGGGGTCGGAGGTGTTGAAGGTGCGCGACCAGTCGAACGACGCGGCGTACCGCTTGCACGACTCGATCGAGCGCGCGATGTTCGCGCGCGTGTAGGTGTCGGGGTGCTCGTCGTTGCGGATCGCGGCGTTCTCCGCGGGCAGCCCGAAGGAGTCGAAGCCCATCGGGTTCAGCACCTCGTAGCCGCGCTGCCACCAGTAGCGCGCCACCACGTCGTGCAGCGCGAACACCTCCGCGTGCCCCATGTGCAGGTCGCCGCTCGGGTAGGGGAACATCGTCAGCGCGTAACGCTTCTCGCGCGGGCTGTCGTCGTCGGCCCGGAAGGGCTGGAGCTCCTCCCAGACGCGTTGCCACTTCGTCTCGGTGGCGGCGATGTCGTACGTCGCGCGCTCGGCCTCGTGGGCTCCGGTGCCTGCCGGGTCTGGGCTGCTCATGGCGTGTCCTCTGCGGATGCGGGTGGTGCTGTGGTCGGGCATGAAAAAACCCCTCACATGGAGGGGTAGCCGCGCGTCGGTCTCCGTGGGTGGGAGATCCAGTTCAGCGCGGCTGTCGAAGAAGGAGCTGCTCGTGCACGACACCAGCATACTCTCCCGCGATACTGCACCGCATGACGGCCGACCTGAGCAGGTACGACGACTGCCTGGAGTTCCTCACCGATCTCTCCCACCGCGTGCCCACGCTGCAGGTCGTGGTGGTCAACGGATCGGCGGTGACAGGGGGCTGGGACGAGCACTCCGACCTCGACGTCGAGGCCTGGTGCGACGGCGACGCCGCGACGACGTACGACGCCGTGCTGGCGCTCGCGCGGCGCGAGCTCCCGGTCGACCACGTGTGGGAATTGCCGGTGGCGACGTGGCCGGCGGGGCGGCAGTGCTTCATCCACCTGCAGCCCGACGCCGCCGACCTGTCCCGGCCGACACGCCTGCTCGACGTCGTCATCCAGACCGCGCCGGAACGGCTGACGATGGACACCCGCCGGCACGGCGTACCCCTCGTCCTGCACGACCCGGACGGGCTGCTCCACCTCGAGGACGACGACGAGGCGGAGATGCAGGCGCAGCGTGCACAGGCGGTCGAGCAGGCAGCCGCACGCCGGCAGACCGGCGCATGGCTGGTGGAGCGGGCGATCGCGCGGGGCGACCTGGCCGAGGCGACGGTCCTCCACCTTCGGTTCGCCGTCGAGCCGCTGGTGCGGCTGCTGCGGGTCCGGCACTGCCCGGCACGCCACGACTTCGGGCTGCGCTACCTGCGTACCGACCTGCCTGCCGGCACGGCCGAGCAGGTGGAGGCGCTGCTGCCCGGACCCGGCCTGTCGGACCGGGCCCGGGCGGCGTTCGCCTGGCAGGACGAGCTGCTGCGCGAGCTGACCAGCGAGGTCAGCGGACGAACTGCGGGGTGAACGGCGGGCTCCACCACTCGCCGTTGTAGGCCTTCACCGCGCCGATGACATGCATGATGCCGGCCACGACCGGGGGCACGACGAAGACCGGCAGGAAGACGACGAAGCCGATGCCGAGGGTGACGAGGCCCAGGACCACGTAGAGCACGGCCGCGACGACGAGCCAGATGAACATCGAGACCTGGACGTTGATCGAGTTCGCCGCATGCGCGCGGACGAAGGGACCGCGGTCCTTGTAGACGACGTAGACCGCGATCGAGGCCAGGAACCCGAGGAAGCCGGCGGAGCAGATCATCGCGACCACGGCGCCGGCGTGGCTGATCGCGCCCCAGGTGCGCTCGTCCTGCGGGGACATCGTCGTCGGGACGGCGCGGTAGGCGCTCTCCGGCTGCTGGCCGTAGGCCCGCGTCGGGTCGCCCGCCTGCGGGTCGGTGGGGTACTGGTCGGACATCTCACTCACTCCTCGGGCGGGCCGGGTGCCCGCTCCCTTGTCGATGCCAAGCCAAGCACGCCGGTGAGCCGGAATCATCCCCTTCCGGGGTCGAGTCAGGGTGGTCTCAGGGTCGACACCGGGACAACCTCCCAAGAAGCGTTTGACAGTCGGCCGGGATGTCGCCCACACTCGCTCCCCAAGAACTCGTGGAGGGGTACGACGTGGTGGACGAGACCGACCCCGCAGCGGTGGCCCGGCTGCGCGCGACGGCCCACCCGGTGCGGCTGCGCATCCTGTCGCTCCTCACCGCCGAGGCAATGAGCGCCGCCGAGGTGGCGCGCGCGCTCGATCTCACCCATGCCAACGCGTCGTACCACCTGCGCCAGCTGTACGACGCGGGCGTGCTCGTGGTCGAGAGCGAGGCGAAGATCCGCGGCGGCGTCGCCAAGCGCTACCGGTACGACGCCTCGCGCGACGTGGCACGCGGCAAGCCCGGACCCGACGAGCGCGTCGCCTACGCCCGTGCCACGGCCGCTGAGATCGAGCGGCGGCTCCTCGACACCGCTCCAGGCACCGCCACGTCGAGCGACCTGGAGACCTGGGTGGACGTCGAGAGCTGGCACCGGGCGCTCGACCTGCTCCACGAGGCCTCGCACCTCCTCCACGCGGCCGCGCGACCCGCGGGCACGCCCGACACGGTCCACGTCAGCGTCACGCACACCGCCTTCACCATGGCGGGCGGGCTCACCGGCGAGGCCACCCAGTGGCGCGCGGAGGACGCCCGATGACCTGGGCCGACGCCGCCTCCCCGCTGCGCAACCGCAGCTTCGCGTGGTACTTCGCCTCCCGCACCACCAACACCCTCGGCACGATGATGGCCAACATCGCGCTCACCTTCGCGGTGCTCGACATCGACGGCCGTGCGATCGCCATCGGCCAGGTGCTCGCCGCCCACACGATCCCGATGATCCTGCTCCTGCTGTGGGGCGGCGTGATCTCCGACCGGCTGCCGCGTGCCGTGGTCCTCCAGGCCTCCAACGTCGCCTCGGCGCTCACCCAGGGCCTCATCGCCGCGCTCGTCATCAGCGGAGCAGCCGAGCTGTGGATGATCATCGCGCTGAGCGCCGTCCACGGTGCGGTCTCGGCGATCTCCCTGCCCGCCATGGCCGGGATGGTTCCCCAGCTCGTACCGCGCGACCAGCTGCAACCCGCGAACGCCCTGCTGTCGCTGACCCGCAACGGTCTCACCGTCCTCGGCCCGACGCTCGGCGCCCTGCTCGTGGTCACCGTCGGCTCGGGCTGGGCCCTCGCCGTCGACGCGCTGACGTGGGCCCTCGCCGCGGCGTGCCTGACCCGGGTGCGCATCCCACCGCAGGAGCGCACCGCCTCCGACAGCACCGTCGCCGAGCTCCGCGAGGGCTGGACCTTCTTCCGCCGCACGACGTGGCTGTGGGTCGTCGTGCTGGGCTTCGGCGGCCTCAACGCCATCCACCACGGCGCCATCTTCACCCTCGGGCCGGTGGTCGCCGAGGACACCATCGGCCGCCAGGGATGGGGCTACGTCCTCTCCGCGGAGGCGCTCGGGCTCCTGGTGATGACCGTGGTCCTGCTGCGCGTACGCCTCGAGCGACCCCTACTGTGGGGCGTGATCGCCTGCTCGGCGATGTCCCTGCCCATGCTGGTGCTCGGCCTCGACCCGGTGCTCGTGGCCCTGGTCGTCGCCGCCTTCGTCGGAGGGATGGGCGTCGAGGTCTTCGGCATGGGCTGGAACCTCGCGATGCAGGAGAACATCGACGACCACCTCCTCAGCCGTGCGTACTCCTACGACATGCTCGGCTCCTTCATTGCGATGCCGGTGGGGCAGCTCGCCTGGGGGCCTCTGGGCGAGGTCTTCGGCAACGAGCCGGTGCTCATCGCGTCCGGCATCGCCTACGTGGTGATCTGCGCCCTCGTGCTCTGCTCCCGCTCCGTGCGCGACCTGCCGCGGGCACCGGTGACCCCCCTGACGAGCGTGACGACCGGCACGTCCTAGGGTCCGAGCATGAGCGTCATGGATCTCTTCCGTCTCGACGGCAAGGTCGTCATCGTCACCGGTGCCTCGAGCGGGCTGGGTGTCGCGTTCGCGCACTGCTTCGCCGAGGCAGGCGCCGACGTCGTGCTCGGAGCGCGTCGGGTCGACAAGCTCGAGAGGGTCGCCGACTCCGTCCGCTCGACCGGTCGGCGGGTGCTCACGGTCGCGACCGACGTCGCCGACCCCGAGCAGTGCCAGCGGCTCGTGGACGAGGCAATGGCGAAGTTCGGCCGGGTGGACGTGCTCGTCAACAACGCCGGCGTCGGCACCGCCGTCCCCGCCACCCGCGAGACGCCCGAGCAGTTCCGTTCGGTCATCGACGTCAACCTCAACGGCTGCTACTGGATGGCCCAGGCGTGCGGCCGGGTCATGCAGCCCGGGTCGAGCATCGTCAACATCTCCTCGATCCTCGGCCTCACCACCGGCGGCCTGCCGCAGGCGGCGTACTCCGCCTCGAAGGCCGGGCTCGGCGGCCTCACCCGCGACCTCGCCCAGCAGTGGATGGGCCGCAAGGGCATCCGGGTCAACGCGCTCGCGCCCGGCTTCTTCTCCTCGGAGATGACCGACACCTACCCCGACGGCTACCTCGACAGCGTGATGCCCCGCGTGCCGGCCGGCCGCAAGGGCGACCCACGCGAGCTGGCGGCGACTGCGGTGTGGCTGGCCTCCGATGCCGCGGGCTACGTCACCGGGCAGACGATCCCCGTCGACGGCGGTCTCACCATCGCCTGAGGGGGCCTGATGTCGCACGGGGACTTCAAGGCGTTCTTCGCCGCCGCCTGCACCGGTGACGTCGAGCTCGTGCGCCACCACCTCGAGGCGGGGGTGGACGTCGACTTCATCCATCCCGAGCTGCAGTCCACCGCGATGGTCGCCGCCGTCGAGGAGGGTCGCGCCGACGTGGCGCTGCTCCTGCTCGACCACGGAGCCTCCCCGACGCTGGTCTCCCCGCTCGAGGCGGTGACACCGCTGCAGGCCGCCCGGGCGGCGGGTCTCGACCAGGTGGTTGCGCGGCTCAGCTGAGCCAGGGCTCGCCGGCCACGACTCCGTCCGTACGACGACCGGCCGCCGCCTGCGACAGCCACTGCTCGGCCTCGCCCTCCGCGAAGCGCCCCGAGGCGCCCCAGCCGTTGGCGTGCCGCACGACCGAACGACGGCGACCGCGCACGGCGTACACCCCGCCGTTCAGGGCGTGCACGAAGGCGTCGTCGACCAGCCCCACCGCACGCGCCCGGCTCGCCGGCCGCGGGTCCCCGTTCTGCCGCTCGAGCACCTCGACCGGATCGCCGATCCCGATGACGACGACGTCCACCGGCTCGCCCGACTCGCCGGGGTACCTCCCCCGCACGACCGTGACCGGCTGGGTCCCGGGAGCGCCGTCGAGCCGGGTGGCGCGCCGGACGTCGAGGAGGACGGGCGCGGCCCAGGTGACCTCGACGTCGCGGGCCGCGCCGAGCCCGGCGCCGACCACGGCACGCACCCAGGCGTCGGCACGCTCGGTCGGCGAGCCGACGCCGTCGTCAGGCTGGAGCGCGGACGCGGCGAAGCGGCGGCGGTCGGGCCAGGTGAACACGTCGACGCCGTCGAGCTCGGCCTGGGCCATCTCGCCGGCGGCGGTGCGCATCACGAGCGAGGCAGCGGGCTCGTCGGGCTCCTCCCACTCCATCGTCCACGAGCCCTGGCCCACGGGCGGGCCGACCGGCCTGATCGTCACCCGGACGCCGGTGGGGTCGTCGAAGATGCGCCGCGGCCAGACCGGGTCCGCGACCAAGCCCAAGGCCAGCAACAGGTCCGCCGCCCGCTCCGGATCGGGCGGGGTCACCGAGAACCCCTCGACGACAGCGCCTCCGGCCGGTCCCGGCGCCATCGGCGTCGTCCACTCGATCAGGAACGGCAGCGAGCCGTCGTACGGCCCCGGGCCGACGTCGCAGACCCGCCACTCGAGCAGCTCGCCCTCGGCGGTGCGGCGCGAGCCGGGCACGGGCGGGTCGGGCTCGAAACCGGCTGCCAGCAGCGACGTACGCGCATCGTCGAGGTCGTCGACCGCCACGGCCCACGAGATCGGCCCGCGCGCCGAGCGGACGCGGTCGAGCCACGGGTTCGACTCGTCGCTGCCGGCCGCGATCAGCTCGACGTACGCCGCTCCGGGACCGCGCACGAGGACGTTCTCGGTGCCGACCGGGTGCGCTCCCCCGCGCTCGGCCGGCAACCCGGCCGCGCGCCACCTGACGGCCGCCTCGTCAAGGTCCTCGACGGCGACGACGAGGTGGTCGAAGCGGGCGGCCATCTCCTCGGCCGGGTCAGGAACGGGCGGCGGCGAGGATCTCGGTGACGGCGGTGACGAGGCCGGCGACGTCCTCGTCGCTGGCGACCAGCGGCGGGGCGAAGCGGACGGTCGAGCCGTGGGTGTCCTTGGCGAGGATGCCGCGGTCCATCAGCGCCTCCGACATCTGGCGACCGGACATGAGGGTCGGGTCGATGTCGATGCCGGCCCAGGCACCGCGGACGCGGACGTCGGAGAGGCCCTGGCCGACGAGCGGGCCGAAGCCGGCCTGGAGCTGCTCGCCGATCTCGGCCGAGCGCGCCTGGAAAATGCCCTCCTCGAGCATGGCAACGACCTCGGTGCCGATGGCGGCGGCGAGCGGGTTGCCGCCGAAGGTCGAGCCGTGGGAGCCGGGGGTGATGACGTCCATGACCTCGCGGTCGGCCGCGATCGCGGAGACGGGGTAGATGCCGCCGCCGAGCGCCTTGCCCATGATGTAGATGTCGGGGACGACGTCCTCGTGGTCGCACGCGAACGTCTTTCCGGAGCGGGCCAGGCCGGACTGGATCTCGTCGGCGACCATCAGCACGTTGCGCTCGGTGCACAGCGCGCGCAGGTCGCGCAGGAAGCCCTCGGGCGGCATGACGACGCCACCCTCGCCCTGGATCGGCTCGAAGAGGACGGCCACTGTGGTGTCGTCGATGGCGGAGGCGATCGCCTCGATGTCGCCGTACTTCACGCCGCGGAAGCCGGTGGTGAACGGGGCGTAGCCCGAGGTCGCCACGTCGTCGTCGGAGAAGCTGACGATGGTGGTGGTGCGGCCGTGGAAGTTGCCCTCCATCGTGATGATCGTGGCCTGCCCGGCGGGCACGCCCTTGACCTCGTAGCCCCACTTGCGGCTGACCTTGATGGCGGTCTCGACGGCCTCGGCGCCGGAGTTCATCGGCAGGATCATGTCCTTGCCGGTCAACCGGCACAGGGCCTCGGCGAAGCCGCTGAGCTTGTCGTTGAAGAACGCGCGGCTGGTCAGCGTGAGCCGGCCGAGCTGCTCGCGGGCGACCGCGACGAGACGCTCGTTGGAGTGGCCGAAGTTGAGCGCGGAGTAGCCGGCGAGGCAGTCGAGGTAGCGCTTGCCGTCGACGTCGATGACCCACGCGCCGTCGCCCTCGGCGAGCACCACGGGGAGCGGGTGGTAGTTGTGCGCTGCGTAGCGCTCGGTCGCCTCGATGTGGGCGGCGGTGCGCTCGGAGATCTGGGCGGGGGTGGTGCCCGTGGAGACGTCGGTCGCGGTCATGGGCACATGGTGCCACCGAGCCTGTCGGAACGCCGAGTCCGCGGCTCACGGGCCTTCTCGTGCCCGGCGCACCAAATGACAGAAGTCCGGCGCTCCTGCGCCGGACTTCTTATTTGTGGAGCTGAGGGGACTCGAACCCCTGACCCTCTGCATGCCATGCAGATGCGCTACCAGCTGCGCCACAGCCCCAACAGCGCAGAACATTAGCCGACACCCGACCGGCAGGTGAAATCGGGGTCCCCTACCCCGTGACCAGGCGCCAGAGCAGCCAGATCCCGAGCACCGTGACGGCCAGTCCGGCGAGGACCGGGACCAGCATCAGCGCCACCGCGCCGACGACGTACGCCGTGCTCGGGGGCTCGCGGAGCGGCTGGCGCTCGACCTCGCGGAGCAGCAGGCGGAGGTTCTTGCGGTTGGCCCGGTGTGCGACGTCGAGGAGGTCGCCGACGCCCGGAACCAGGCCCAGCAGCGCGTCGACGACGAGGTTGAGCCCCATCCACGCCAGCACCGGCATCGGGACGCGCGCCCGGATCGCGTCGCGGACGATCATGCCGGACAGGGCGCTGCCGACGACGTCGCCGATGCCGGGCACCAGCCCGATGACCGCGTCGAGGCCCAGGCCGATCCGGGTGCCGGGCACCGTCACGGCGTCGTCCATGACCTTCGCGAGCTGCCGGCTCAGGGCGAGGTCGACCTCGCGGGCCCGGTCACTCACCCGCGACCCGGTTCCAGGCGGTCAGGCGCCACCGCACGACCCCTCCGGTCCAGGTCGAGGCGGAGTGCTCGAGGACGATCCAGCCGCAGTTGGCGAGCACGCCGAGGGACTCGCTGACCTCGTCGTGCCACTCGAGGAAGGCGGGCACCGCGACGCGCAGGGCGGCGCCGTGGGAGACGACGATGCCGGTCTCGCCGTCGCCGAGCGCGTCGGCGTACGACGTCAGGGCCGGCAAAAGCGCGCCAGCACGTCGTCGGGGGTCTCCCGCCCGGGGATCGCCTGGACGTCGCCGGCCACCAGCGCGGCGTGCTCCCCGGGGTGGGCGGCGGCGTACTGCTCGTCGGTCAGCCCGACGCGGTGCGGGCCGATGTCGAACTCGCGCAGCCGGGCGTCGAGCACCGGCTCGAGCCCCGCCTCGGCCGCGACGACGGCGGCGGTGCCGGCGGCACGGGCGAGGTCGGAGGACCACACCGCGACCGGCGACAGGGCCGCCAGGAGGGGCGCGACGGCCTTGGCCTGCGCCTCACCGACCTCGTCGAGGGGCACGTCGGCGTGGCCCTGCGCGCGACCCGTGTCGTTCCACGCTGTGCGGCCGTGGCGGAGCAGGACCAGGCGCCTCACGCGAGGGTCAGCGGGATGAGCGGGCAGTCGCTCCAGAGTCGCTCGAGCGCGTAGAAGGACCGCTCCTCCTCGTGCTGCACGTGGACCACGATCTCGCCGTAGTCGAGGAGCACCCAGCGCCCCTCCTTGTGGCCCTCGCGCCGGATCGGCTTGGCACCCGCCTCTCGGAGCTTCTCCTCCACCTCGTCGACGATCGCACCGACGGCCCGCTCGTTGTTGGCGCTGGCCAGCACGAAGGCGTCGGTGATGGCGAGCTGGTCGCTGACGTCGAAGGCCAGGACCTGGTCTGCCTTCTTGTCGTGCGCGGCCTGGGCCGCGACGGCGACGAGCTCGAGGGCGTGGTCGGTGGCAGTCATGCAGTGTCCTTGTCGGAGCCGGTGGTCGTGGAGCTGGAGGTGTAGAGGTGGTGCTTGGCGATGTACTGGACGACGCCGTCGGGCACGAGGTACCAGACGGGCTCGCCGCGGCGCTTGCGCTCGCGGCAGTCGGTCGAGGAGATCGCCAGGGCGGGGATCTCGACCATGGTGACGCGGTCGGCCGGGATCCTGGCGAGCGCCTGCGGGTCCATCTCGTAGCCGGGGCGCGTGCAGCCGACGAAGTTGGCGAGCTCGAACAGCTCCTCGACGTCGCGCCAGGTGAAGATGTCGGCGAGCGCGTCGGCGCCGGTGATGAAGAACAGCTCCGCGTCGGGCATCTCGGTTTTGAGGTCGCGCAGCGTGTCGATCGTGTAGGTCTTCCCGGCCCGGTCGATGTCGACGCGGGAGACGTAGAAGCGCGGATTGGCGGCGGTGGCGACCACCGTCATCAGGTAGCGGTCCTCGGCGCCGGTGACGACGCGGTCACTCTTCTGCCACGGGTCGCCGGTGGGCACGAAGACGACCTCGTCCAGGTCGAACCACGCCTGCACCTCGGACGCGGCCACGAGGTGGCCGTGGTGGATGGGGTCGAAGGTGCCGCCCATCACCCCGACGCGACGCTGCCCCACGGGACCGGTCACCGGATCAGCTGTGCTCGCGACCGCCACCGAAGGAGACCACGGCCAGCAGCAGGACGAGCAGCAGCGCCAGGGCGATGGCACCCACGACGTAGGGGTGGACGGCAGGCTCGCTCTCGGCCTCGGCGGCCAGCGTGATGACGGTGCTCAGCATGGCGTCACCCTACCGGCACCACCGGTGCGTCACCTGATGTGGCCCTCGCCGACCACGACGTACTTGCTCGACGTCATCTCCGGCAGCCCCATCGGGCCGCGGGCGTGCAGCTTCTGCGTGGAGATGCCGATCTCGGCGCCGAAGCCGAACTCCCCGCCGTCGGTGAAGCGGGTGGAGGCGTTGACCATGACCGCGGCTGAGTCGACCGCGGCCACGAAGCGCCGGATGGTCGCCTGATCGCGGGCGAGGATCGCCTCGGTGTGGCCCGACGACCAGCGGCGGATGTGGTCGATGGCTCCCTCCACGTCCGCCACGACGGCCGCGGAGATCTCCAGCGCGAGGAACTCCGCCGCGTGGTCCTCGTCGGTGACGGGCACCACGTCGTCGTACTCCGCGAAGGCGGGGTCGCCGTGGATCAGCACCCCGGCGTCCTGCAGCGCCTCGACCACGAGCGGCAGGAACTCGTCGGCGACGTCCTCGTGCACGAGCAGCGACTCGGCGGCATTGCACACGCTCGTGCGGTGGGTCTTGGAGTTGAGCACGATCGCCAGGGCCTGCTCGAGGTCGGCCGAGGCGTCGACGTAGACGTGGCAGTTGCCCACCCCGGTCTCGATGACCGGCACCGTCGACTCCTCCACCACGCTGCGGATCAGGCCGGCCCCGCCGCGCGGGATGAGCACGTCCACGAGTCCGCGAGCCCGCATGAGGGCCTTGACGCTGTCGTGGGTCTCCCCCGGCACGAGCTGTACGACGTCCTCCGGCAGGGCACTGCCCGCCAGCGCGCCGCGCATCGCGGCGACGATCGCGGCGTTGCTCGACCGGGCGCTCGACGACCCGCGCAGGAGCACCGCGTTGCCGGCCTTGAGGCAGATCCCGGCAGCGTCGGCGGTGACGTTGGGGCGGGCCTCGTAGATCATCCCGACCACGCCGAACGGCACCCGCACCTGCCGCAGCTCGAGCCCGTTCGCCAGCGTGCTGCCGCGCAGCACCTCTCCGACCGGGTCGGGCAGGGCGGCGACGTCGCGCAGGCCCTGCGCCATCGCCTCGAGGCGGGAGTCGTCGAGCCGGAGCCGGTCGACGATGTTGGCGGGCGTGCCACCCGACTCGGCACGCGCGACGTCCTCGGCGTTGGCGGCCAGGATGTCCGCGGAGGACCCGACGAGGGCGTCGGCCATGGCATGCAGGGCACCGTCCTTGGTGGCACGGGTGGCCGTGGCCAGCTCGTGGCTGGCGGTCCGGGCCCTCCGCGCCACCTCGTGCACTGCCTCCTCGCTGCTCATGCTGTCCAGCGTAGGCCCGGCGAGCCTAGGGTGGCGCCATGTCTCGCATCACGGGGGTGATGGTCGCGCTGGCGACCACAGCGGCTGTCCTGACCGGCTCGACCGTGGGCGCCTCGCCACCCGCGCCGGCTGACGTCCCGGGGGTGGACGACCTGCCGCGGGAGATCGCGGGCGGGGTCGAGCTGACACTGGCCGACGGCGACCTCTTCCGCGTCTGGGCCGACGACGACCACCGGGCAGTGTGGGGCAAGCGGTACGACGCCGCGACGCGGACGTGGGGCAGCCGACAGGAGGTGCTCCGCGAGCGGAACCTCGCCTGCGGCCGGGTGGAGGCCCGCACGAGCAACGGCGCGGTGGCCGTCACGGCGCTGTGCAACCAGGGCGGCTACCCCGAGGACTCGCCCCCGACCGACTCGCGCGCGCTGTGGTCGGCCGACACGGTGACGTGGGCGTCGTACGGCCTCGAGGGCGAGGCGTACGACGAGCCGGGCATCTCCCCCGACGGCAGCCGTGCGGTCTACTCCGAGTTCGACGGCTACGTCACCTTCGGGCCCGAGGGCTTCGTCCGGTACGCGTTCGAGGCGCCGGGCGAGGAGTACACGACCACCATCACGATCAGCGACGACGCGCAGGTCTCCTACCTCTACGGAGCCAGCGTGTCCCGCAGGAGGTGTGCCATGGTCGTCCTCACCCGCACCGGCGACGCCGCGCCGACACGTCAGGACGTCGACCTCGACGACGCCTGCCAGGACCGCAACTTCGAGAACCTCGACTCCGACACCGCCCTCTTCGGAGACTTCGCCTATCCCGGCTCCGTCGCGGTCGTCTCGCGCGCGGACGCCTCCTCCCCGTGGGCCGTGACGCAGGTCGCGCCGGATGGCGCCCCGGGGCTCGCGCTCCCCGGCGGCGGGCCACTGCGGCGGCAGTTCTTCTCCGCGCCCGGAGCCCCACTCGTGGCCCTCGGGTCGCGGACCGGTCGACGGGTCCGGGCGCAGGTCTACGACCCGGCCGTCCAGTCGTGGGGTCCGGCCACCACGGTGCACACGTCGCGCAGGCGGTGCCGCTGGGGCATCAACCTCAACGAGGTGGAGCTGCGGGTCCTCGCCGCCGTCGTCACCTGCGGTGGGCACCACGTGGTGCTGACCACCCGCGACGGCCTGGCCTGGCGGGCGCTGCGGATGGGAGCGCGCCCGCTGGGGCCGTCCCCGGACGGGCGCTACGTCGCCGTCCCCGGGCGGTCCCGAACCCACGTCGTCTCGGCCGAGCTCGGGGTCGTCACGCTGCCCTCGGGCTCCACCGGTCGCTGCGACGTCGCGGTGCCCGACGGACCCGACGCGGCCGTACGCCTCGTGGCGAGGCCCGGCTCGCGGCAGTGGCCGACCGCGCTGCAGCGCGTGAGCGCCGAGGGGACGACGCGTCTGGGACGGTTCCCCGCGTCGACCGCCGGCCGCTGCGATTCTGTCGAGCGGGGCTACGAACGGCCCATCCACTTCCAGATGCTCAGCACCCGCCTGGACCTCGGCCAGAAGGTGCGGATCGTGCGGCGGGGCGACGGTTGGACGGTGCGGACCCACCGCTGGTGAACCGGTCCCGGACGCGCGAACGCCCCCGGCCGATCGGCCGGGGGCGTTCGTCGTACGTGGTGCGGGTCAGCCCTTGCGCTCGGTGATCTTCTCCGTGGCGGCGGGCAGGACCGTGTGGAGGTCGCCCACGACGCCGAAGTCGACGAGCTCGAAGATCGGCGCCTCGGGGTCCTTGTTGACCGCGACGATGGTCTTCGAGGTCTGCATGCCGGCACGGTGCTGGATCGCACCCGAGATGCCGTTGGCGACGTAGAGCTGTGGCGAGACCGTCTTGCCGGTCTGGCCGACCTGGAAGGCGTGCGGCATCCAGCCCGAGTCGACCGCGGCACGGGAGGCACCCACGGCCGCACCGAGGCTGTCGGCGAATCCCTCGACCGGCTCGAAGTTGCCGCCGGTGCCGCGACCGCCGGAGACCACGATCGCGGCCTCGGTGAGCTCCGGACGACCGGTGGACTGGCGCGGCTGGGTGGCCACGACCTGGGCGGTCTTCGCGACGTCGCTGATGGTCGCGGCGAACGCCTCGACCGCACCGGCGCCGTCGGCCTCCTCGGGGGCGGCGGAGTTGGGCTTGACCGTGATGATCGGCGTGCCGGTGGTCACCTTCGCCTGCACCGTGTAGTTGCCGGCGAACACCGACTGGGTCGTCGTGCCGTCGTCGGCGACGTCGACGGCGTCGGTGATCAGGCCCGAGCCCAGCTTGATCGCCAGGCGACCGGCGACCTCCTTGTTCTCGAACGTCGAGGGCAGCAGCACAGCGGCCGGGCTGGTCTTCTCGGCCAGCTGCTGCAGCGCCTCGGCCTTAGGGGCGACGAGGTAGCCCTTGATCTGGGCGTCGTCGACGACGTAGACCTTCGCGGCGCCGTACTTCTTCACCTTCTCGGCCACGGCGTCGCCCTGGTCGGGCGGACCGAAGAACACCGCGACGGGCTCGCCGAGACGGCGCGCGATGGTGAGCAGCTCGTAGGTCGGCTTCTTGACCTCGCCGTCGGCGTGGTCGATGACAACAAGAACCTCAGACATCTCTGGCTGCTCCTCAGATGAACTTCTTGGACGCGAGGAAGTCGACCAGCGCGCCGGCGCCCGAGCCGTCCTCGTCGGTGACGATCTCGCCGGCGGTGCGCGGCGGGCGGGCGGTGGTGTCCTCGACCTGCGTGTAGGCCACCGACAGGCCGACCTGGTCGGCGTCGAGACCGAGGTCGGTCAGCGACCACGTCTCGAGCGGCTTCTTCTTCGCCGCCATGATGCCCTTGAACGACGGGTAGCGGGCCTCGCCGGACTGGTCGGTCACGCTGAGCACGATCGGTAGGGTCGCGCCGATGACCTCGGTCGAGCCCTCGTTGTCGCGCTTGATGCGGACCTGGTCGCCCTGCGACTCCACGACCGAGGCCAGCGTCACCTGCGGCATCCCGAGGCGCTCGGCCAGCATGGCCGGGACGACGGAGCCGGCCGCGTCGGTGGACGCCATGCCGCACACGACGAGGTCGGCGCCGGTGTCGGCCTTGATCTTCTCGATGGCCTTGGCGAGCACGAGCGAGGTGCCGAGGTAGTCGGAGCCGGCGATGGCGTCGTCGACGACGTGGACGCCGGAGTCGGCACCCATCTGCAGCGCCTTGCGCACCGCGTCGACGGCCTTCTCGGGGCCGACGGTCAGCGCGGTGACGGTGATCTCCTCACCCTCGCGCTTCTCACGGAACTGCAGCGCCTGCTCCACGGCGTACTCATCGAGCTCGGACAGCAGGCCGTCGACGCCAACGCGGTCGACGGTGAAGTCGTCCTCGAACTTGCGGTCGGCCGTGGCGTCCGGCACGTACTTCACACAGACAACAATGTTCATGGTGGTGTGGCCTCGCGGCCCCTCCTGTGCACTCGGATGTGGCTATGAGGTTACTGGTCGGTCAACGAGGACCGGAATGGCGATCGGGGTGCAGTCGCTCACAGTGACACTGTCACGGTGGAACCGCGACCCGGCCCGCTCCGGGCGTCCTCAGGGCTTGATGATGCGCTCCAGGACCCGTCCCACCACCAGCCACGCGATCGCCGCGAGGCCCCAGTTGAAGAGGGCGTTCTTCACCTCGGCACCCTCGCCGCGGAACTGCTTGATGCCGTCCTGGCGGGAGAAGATCCCCAGGTCGGCCCACGAGGCGCCCCTGAGGATCGCCTGGACCAGCTCGTTGGACTTGTTGGCGTCCAGCGCGATCAGCAGCGCCCCCACCGCGAGCAGCAGGGCGGCGAACGCGCACGCGAGCCACACCAGCTGGGCGAGCGTCGCCCGGATCTTCGTCGTCACGTGGTCGTGTTCCTCTCGGTGGTGGGCCCTCAGCGGCCCACGAAGGTTGCCTTGCCCGGTCCGTTCTCAACGAACGAGGTGATGCCGCGGGTACGGTCCTCGGTCGCGAAGACCCCGGCGAACTGCTGGCGCTCGATCTCCAGGCCGGTGTCGAGGTCGACCTCGCTGCCCCGGTCGATGCACTCCTTGGCCGCGCGCACGGCCAGTGCGGCCGCGTTGCTGAACTGGGCGGCGTACGCCGTCGCCTCCGCGAGGACCTGGTCCGCGGGAACGACCCGGTCGACCATCCCGATGCGCAGCGCCTCGTCGGCCTTGACGAAGCGTCCGGTGAAGATGATGTCCTTCGCCTTCGCGGTGCCCACGAGGCGGGTCAGCCGCTGGGTGCCGCCGGCGCCGGGGATGATGCCGAGGAGCACCTCGGGCTGGCCGAGGACGGCGTCCTCGGCGACGAACCGCAGGTCGGCGGCCAGCGCGAGCTCGCAGCCACCGCCGAGGGCGTAGCCGTTCACGGCCGCGACGACGGGCTTGGGGATCCGGGCGATCGCGGTGGTTGCCAGGCTGACCGAGGTGGAGGCCTTCACCATGTCGGCGTAGGTCCAGTCGGCCATCTCCTTGACGTCGTTGCCGGCGGCGAAGACGCGCTCGCCACCCCACACGACCACGGCCCGGACGTCGTCGCGGTCGGTGAGCTCGGCCGCCGCCTCCCGCAGGTCGGCCTGCACCTGGACGCTGATCGCGTTCATCTTCGGGCGGTCGAGCCGCAGGACCGCGACCCCGTCGGTCACGTCGATCGAGACGAACTCCATGGTGGCTCCTTGTCACGTGGACGCGTCGTCGGACGCGGCTGTGGATGGCCTCGGGTGGCCGCGGTGCGAGCCGCATTGTGCCGTGTGCCACTCGTGCGGCGACAATGGCCCGCGTGACACCGCCCCACTGGAGGACCACTGCCTGGCAATACGACGGCGAGACCATGTCGGTCTGGCCGGGTCGCAACCACCCCCTGGGCGCGACATGGTCCTGGGACGCGACCAACTTCGCGGTGTACGCCCCCGAGGCGCGCGCGATGTGGGTCTGCCTGTTCGACGACGACGGCGTGGAGACGCGCCACCGGCTGACCGAGCTCTCGCTGGGCGTGTGGCACGGCGCAGTCCCCGGCGTGGCCCGCGGCGCGCGCTACGGCTACCGCGCCGACGGCCCGTGGGACCCCGAGGCCGGCCTGCGGTTCAACCCGGCAAAGCTGCTCCTCGACCCCTACGGGAAGGCCGTCTCGGGAGACCTCGTCGTCGACAAGGCGATCTTCGGCTACGTGATGGACGACCCCGCAACGCGCAGCGACCTCGATTCGGCGCCGTACGTCCCGCGCAGCGTCGTGGTGCACGACGACTTCCAGTGGGGCCCGGACACCTCGCCGCACCGCCGGTGGCGCGACACCGTGATCTACGAGATGCACGTCAAGGGCATGACCGCCCTGCACGACCGGGTGCCCGAAGAGCTCCGCGGGACGTACGCCGGGCTGGCGACGCCCGCGGTGACCGACTACCTCAAGGACCTCGGCGTGACCGCGGTCGAGCTGCTGCCGGTGCACCAGTTCTTCTCCGAGCCCGACCTCGCCGAGCGCGGCCTGGTCAACTACTGGGGCTACAACTCGCTGTGCTTCTTCGCCCCGCACAACGCCTACTCGTCGGCCGGTGACCGCGGCCAACAGGTCACCGAGTTCAAGCAGATGGTCAAGGACTTCCACCTCGCCGGGCTCGAGGTCATCCTCGACGTGGTCTACAACCACACCGCCGAGGCGGGCCCCCGCGGGCCGACCCTCAGCTTCCGGGGCCTCGACGACCGCGGCTACTACCAGCGCGTGGTGCCGCCGGCCCCCAAGCCGGGCCAGAAGCCCGAGCCCGTGCGCTACTGGGACGTCACCGGCTGCGGCAACACCGTCGACGCCACCCACACCCAGAGCCTGCGGATGATCCTGGACTCGCTGCGCTACTGGGTCACCGAGATGCACGTCGACGGCTTCCGCTTCGACCTGATGAGTGCGCTCACCCGGACCGACCAGGTCGTCGACATGGGCTCGCACCTGCTCACCGCGATCGGGCAGGACCCCGTGCTGCGCCACGTGAAGCTCATCGCCGAGCCGTGGGACGCCTCGATGGACGGCTACCGGGTCGGGCAGTTCCCGCCGCCGTGGATCGAGTGGAACGACCAGTTCCGCGACACGGTGCGCGACTTCTGGCGCGGTCACTCCGGTGGTGTACGCACGGTGGCGACGCGACTGGCCGGGTCGAGCGACCTCTACGCGGACGACGGTCGCTCGCCCTATGCCTCGGTCAACTTCATCACCGCGCACGACGGCTTCACGCTGCGCGACCTGGTGTCGTACAACCACAAGCACAACGAGGCCAACGGTGAGGACAACCGCGACGGCACCGACAACAACCGGTCGTGGAACTGCGGCGTCGAGGGCGAGACCGACGACCCGGAGGTCGTCGCGCTGCGGCGGCGCCAGGCGGCCAACCTCATGGCCACCCTGTGCTTCTCCAGCGGCGTGCCGATGCTCACGGCAGGCGACGAGCGAGGCCGCACCCAGGGCGGCAACAACAACGCCTACGGCCAGGACAACGCGACCTCGTGGATCGACTGGCGCCCCGACGACGCCTGGCTCGACGTCTACGAGATCACCAAGACGGCCCTGCGGCTCAGGCGCGAGCACCCCGCCCTGCGGCAGCGGCACTGGTTCGAGGGCCGGCCGACCATCAAGGGCGGCATCAAGGACCTCGTCTGGGTGCACCCGAGCGGGCGCGAGATGACCGTCCACGACTGGAACGACGACAGCATCCGCACCATCGGGATGTTCCTCAACGGTGCTCCCCTGCGCTCCCCCGGCCCGCACGGCGAGCAGGTGCGTGACAGGTCGTTCATGCTCTGGTTCAACTCCGGCGTCGACGACGTCGAGCTGGTGCTGCCGGCCAACAAGTGGGTCCACCACGGCGAGGTCGTGCTGTCGACCAACCCCGACCTCGCCGTCGGAACCCCGGTGGTCGCGGGCGGCACGATGCTGCTGCAGGCGCGCTCGGTGCTGGTGCTGCGCCAGACCTGACGACCGTCCTCAGGCCGGGGCGCCCATCCACTCCATCGGGTCGCCGGCGTCGAGGTCGGTGATGCCGAGGTTCTCGAAGGCACCGAGCACGACGAGGCGTCGTACGGCGGCGAAGGTGAGGACGTGCGCCACCATCCCGCCGTACGTGAAGACCTTCGGGGTCTCGCAGGTGACGTCGACGAAGGTGTCGCCGAGGCGGCCCTCCTCGACGGTCGAGCGCACCTGGCCGAGGAAGGCCGGGCCCTCCTCGGCGAGCTCGCGGCGCAGCGTGCTGAGCGACTTCCCGCGCTCCTGGGCGAAGTCGTAGGGACGCTGCTCGACGGCGGTGTTCCACTGCGCGAGCTGCCCGACGAGGCGTCCAAGCACGGAGCGGATGGTCATGTCGCCGTCGATCGTGCCGATGGGCACCTCGATCGGGGCGTCGAGCTGCTCGTCGCTCAGCCGGGTCGCGCGCTCGATCATCTCGCCCGTCAGCCAGACGTGGTGCTCGATCATGCGTGTCATCAGGTCCATCGGGGTCACCTCTCGTGCGGTCGGCAGGCGGAGGCTGCCGGGCGGGTGGAAGTGCACGCCGCTCGGCCCGTCGATCCGGGTGCGGGTGGGGCGCTGACGCCAGCGGCTCGGCGCGGCGCCGTACTCCCGCGCGAACGCCCGGGTGAACGCCTCGTGGGAGGCGAAGCCGGCCTCGAACGCGACGTCGACCACCGGGTCGTCACCCACCAGGAGGCGGTGGGCCGCGCGCTCCAGCAGCAGCCGGCGGCGCATCGCCTCCGGAGGCTCACCGCCCGCGGCGGACACCACGCTGTCGTCATGACCCCCACCCTCGCCCGTGGGCCGGACGTGCGCTTGATCCCACGTGCGCAGTCTGCACCCGCTCAGGCCGGCTGTGCTTCCGTGGCTGCCGCCGTGGCGGACTTCGCTGCCGATATCACCTCGGCGAGCCGGTCGCGCAGGTCCACAAGCTCGTCGAGGTCCATCCCCAGGTGCTGGAGGACGGTGCCCGGCACCGCGAGGGCCTGCGTCCGCAGCTCGCGGCCGCGGACCGTCAGCGCCACGGCGAGGCTGCGCTCGTCCGCGGGGTTGCGGTCGCGCCGCACCAGGTCGGCCGCCTCGAGCCGCCTCAGCAGCCGCGACAGGGTGGCCGGGTCGAGCTCCAGACGGCGGCTGAGCTCGGTCACGGAGAGCGGCTCCTCGCCCCACAGTGCCAGCATCACGAGGTACTGCGGATGGGTCAGGCCCATGGGCTCGAGCACCGGCCGGTAGACGGAGATGACGGTGCGCGACGCCACGGCGAGGGCGAAGCAGACCTGACGCTCGAGAGCCAGGGGGTCGGTGGAGGGATCGTCGATTCGGCTGGCCTCGGGCATTCCGTTAGCCTAGCAATGGTTGTCACAGCACACGATTCGTGAGAGAGGTTCGCATGGCCGGCAGCGTTCCCGCCCGACGTACGGAGAAGGGGCGCGGTCACCTGCTCGACCTCGACGCCCCGCGGCGGATCGTCGCGGACCCCGAGAAGGACGCCCGCGACCTGGCGCGGGTGCAGCGCTGGGTGATGTCGACCCTGGCCGTGACCACGATCCTGCACCTCGTGGTGGGCCTCGTCGTGGCAGCCGTCATGCTCGACGACTCCCCCACCTCGTCCAAGGTCGGGCTCAACGTCATCGCCGGCATCTTCGGCGCCTTCGCCGTCGCCGTCGGTCGCGCCATCCACGGCAAGCGCATCGTCTCGCCGTGGCTCCTGCTCGCCGTGGTCCCGACCGCCGTCGGGCTCTGGCTGACCTTCGGCTGAGGCTCCTGCCGCGGGGCTGGAGCCGCGACCCGCGACGACTGACAGCGCTTCCGGCGGTCGTACGGACCCAACACCAGCTGGACGGACGGTTCCACGCTCGGCTCGAGGGGCCGCTTGCCGGTTCGGTCCGATCGGCGGTCGCGTCAGAGCCCGAGCACCTGCGCCGACACGGCGTACGCCCCGCGCACGCCGGCGGGGTCGTGCAGGTCAGGGTCGTCGTCGGCGACCGCGGCGGTGCGAGCGCGCACAGCCGCGCTCGGGTCGGCCGCCGTGAGGTCGGCAGCGAGGGCGGAGACGGCCAGCGCCAGGTCGTGGTCGTCGAGGTGGTCGAGCACCAAGCCGTCGTGCAGCAGACCCGCAGCCTGGGCCATCAGCTCGCGGGCGGTCTCCACGTCCACGTCGGGTCGGGACGACGCGGCGACGTCGGCAGCCGCGAGGAAGGGCTCGAGGATCTCGGGCGGAGCGGTGGAGGGCATGAGGCGATCGTCCTCGAGCTGGGCGCACCCGGCAACCGCCCACCGTACCGGCTCCTGAACGTGTCAGGCCGTGCACGGGCCGACAAGTTCAGCGATCCCCGGCCGACCGGGGATCGCTGAAGTTGTCAGGCAGCTCAGGCCGGCTCGGCGACCAGCCCGAGCTCGGCGACCGAGGCCAGCGACTCGTTGCGCGGGACGACGCGGACGGTGTAGCCGAACGGGCCGGAGACCGCGAGCGGCACGGCGGCGTCGAAGCGGTGGCGGTTGCCGTCGTAGGACTCCCCCACCAGCATCGGCGTCACCGACGTCGCGGTGAGGACGTCGTCGGAGCCGATCCGCCCGTGCACGACCTGCACCTCGACGTCGTCGGCCGAGAGCGAGCCGAGCGCCACCCAGGCGCGGACGGCGAGGGTCGCACCGACGACGGCCTGGTCGCCGACACCCTCGGAGTCGACGTGCTCGACGCGGACGCCGGGCCACGCGGCGCGGACCTCGTGCTTCCAGCCCGACAGGGTGCGGGCCCCGGCGTAGTCGGAGTTCAGCGTGCGCGAGGTGTGCGCAGCGGGGGCGTAGAGCTCGCGGACGTAGTCGCGCACCTGGCGGGTGGCGAGCACCTTGGGGCCGAGCGACTTCAGCGTGTGGCGCACCATCTCCAGCCACCGCGGGGGCACGCCCTCGTCGTTGGTCTCGTAGAAGCGCGGCACGACGTCGGTCTCGAGCAGGTCGTAGAGCGCGTTGGCCTCGAGGTCGTCACGCCGGTCGGCGTCGTCGATGCCGTCGGCCGACGGGATCGCCCAGCCGTTGTTGCCGTCGTACCACTCGTCCCACCAGCCGTCGAGGATCGACAGATTGAGGCCACCGTTGAGCGCGGCCTTCATGCCGGAGGTGCCGCACGCCTCGTAGGGGCGCAGCGGGTTGTTGAGCCACACGTCGCAGCCGGGGTAGAGCGGCTGCGCCATCGCGATGTCGTAGTTGGGCAGGAACGCGATGCGGTGCCGGACCTCGGGGTCGTCGGCGAAGCGCACCATCTCCTGGATGAGCCGCTTGCCGGTCTCGTCGGCCGGGTGCGCCTTGCCGGCGATGACCAGCTGGATGGGCCGCTCGGGGTCGAGCAGCAGCTTCTTGAGGCGGGCGGGGTCGCGCAGCATCAGCGTGAGCCGCTTGTACGTCGGCACCCGGCGCGCGAAGCCGATGGTCAGCACGTCGGGGTCGAGCGCGCTGTCGATCCACGTGGTCTCGGCCGCGGCGTAGCCCCGCTTGGTCGCCGAGCGCCGCATGCGGTCGCGGGCGTCCTCGACGAAGCGGGTGCGCAGCGTGCGCTTGAGGTCCCAGATCTCGCGGTCGCTGATCTGGTCGACGAGCGGCCAGAGGGCGTCGGTGTCGTCGCCGTCGACGTCGGCGCCACGGCTCGCGGCGAGCTCGACGACCTCGCGGGCGATCCAGGTCGGGCCGTGGACGCCGTTGGTGATCGACGTGATCGGCACCTCGGCCTCGTCGAAGGCCGGCCAGAGGCCGTTGAACATGCCGCGCGAGACGTGCCCGTGCAGCTCCGAGACGCCGTTGGCGCGCTGGGCGAGGCGGAAGCCCATCACCGCCATGTTGAACACGCCCGCGTCGCCGCCGTCGTAGTCCTCGGCGCCGAGCGCGAGGATCCGGTCGACCGGGACGCCCGGCGTCGGCGAGTTGCCGCCGAAGTACTGGGAGACGAGCTCGCGCGGGAAGCGGTCGATGCCCGCGGGCACCGGCGTGTGCGTGGTGAAGACCGTGCCGGCACGGGAGACCTCGAGCGCCGTGTCGAAGTCGAGGTGCGGACCGGCCTCGTCCACCGTCAGCTCACGGATGCGCTCGATGCCGAGGAAGCCCGCATGGCCCTCGTTGGCGTGGAACACCTCCGGCGCCGGGGCACCGGTGATGCGCGACCACACCCGCAGGGCACGCACGCCGCCCACGCCGAGCAGGAGCTCCTGGCGCAGCCGGTGCTCGGAGTTGCCGCCGTAGAGCCGGTCGGTGACGTCGCGGTAGTGGGCGCTGTTCTCCTCGATGTCGGTGTCGAGGAGCAGCAGCGGCACGCGCCCGACGTGGGCGACGAGGATCCGGGCCACCAGGTCGGGGCCGTCGGGCAGCGCGATCGAGACGGTGGCGCGGGTGCCGTCCGCCTCCCGCAGCTGCGTCAGCGGGAGCTCGTCGGGGTCGAGGACGGGGTAGCTCTCCTGCTGCCAGCCGTCGCGGTCGAGCGCCTGCTTGAAGTAGCCGTGGCGGTAGAACAGGCCGACGCCCACCAGCGGGATGCCGAGGTCGGAGGACGCCTTGAGGTGGTCACCGGCCAGGATGCCGAGGCCGCCGGAGTACTGCGGCAGCACCGACGTGATGCCGAACTCGGACGAGAAGTAGGCGATGGCGCGCGGCGCGTCGTCGCCGGCCTTGCGGGCGTACCAGCGGGCCTCGGTGAGGTAGCGCTGCAGGTCCGCGTGGGCCGCGTCGAGACGGCTGCGGAAGTCGCCGTCCTCGACCAGCTCGTCGAGCCGCTCACGGCCCACGGCGCCGAGGAAGCGCACCGGGTCGCACTTGACCTGGCGCCACAGCTCGGGGTCGATCGAGGAGAACACGTCCTGGGTGGGCGGGTGCCAGGACCAGCGCAGGTTGCCGGCCAGGGTGGACAGCGCACCCAGGGGCTCGGGCAGGACGGGACGGACGGTGAATCGTCGGAACGCTCGCACGGACCAGCACGCTAGGCCATTTCTTGGAACGATCCAAGAACCGCGGGCCACCGGCACCGTCGTGCGCCTCGGCGAGTCGTTCCGTCAAGGCGTCCTTCCGGGTCGTCCCAAGGGGTGGCCCCGACCCCGCTCGGCTTGCGTGCGGGGTCCGGGTTCGCAAGTGTGGGCCCATGGTTGGACGGATACCCGTGATGGATGTCTCGCCCGTGGTCGACCTGGGTCGACAGTCGGCCAAGGCCACTGTCGGCGAGCCGATGCCCGTGCGCGCGTCGGTGTTCCGCGAGGGCCACGACCAGCTCGCCGCAGAGGTGGTGGCCACGGACCCGTCCGGCCGCACCCGCGACCCGGTGCGGATGCGCCCCGACGGCGACGCCCCCAACCGCTACGTCGCCCACGTCACCCCCGACGTCGAGGGTGAGTGGACCTTCGAGATCCACTCGTGGTCCGACCCCGTCGCGACGTGGCAGCACGACGCCGGCATCAAGATCCCGGCCGGCGTCGACGTCGAGCTGATGTTCACCGAGGCACGCCTCCTGCTCGAGCGCGTCGCGACGGGCACCGGACCGGCCGCGCTCGACCGGTCGGCCGCCGCCGTCGTCAAGGGCGCCATCGCGGCGGCGAGCGACGAGACGCGTCCGACCGCGGCGCGCCTGGCCACCCTGCAGGACCCCGAGCTCGACGCGGTGCTGCTGGCGCACCCGCTGCGCGAGCTGTTGACCGTGACGGGGCCGTTCCGGTTCCGCGCCGACCGCGTCCGCGCGCTCTTCGGGAGCTGGTACGAGTTCTTCCCCCGCTCGGAGGGCGCGACGCGTGACGAGAAGACGGGCAAGGTCACGAGCGGCACGTTCCGCACGGCGACGAAGCGTCTCGACCGGGTGGCGGAGATGGGGTTCGACGTCCTCTACCTGCCGCCGATCCACCCCATCGGCGAGGTCAACCGCAAGGGCCCGAACAACACCCTGACCCCGGGCCCCGACGACACCGGCTCGCCCTGGGCGATCGGCAGCAAGGACGGGGGCCATGACGCGATCCACCCCGACCTCGGCACCTTCGACGACTTCGACGCCTTCGTGGCGCGGGCTCGCGAGCTCGACATCGAGATCGCCCTCGACCTCGCACTGCAGGCTGCGCCCGACCACCCGTGGGTCACCACGCACCCGCAGTTCTTCACCACCCGGGCGGACGGGACCATCGCCTACGCCGAGAACCCGCCGAAGAAGTACCAGGACATCTACCCGATCAACTTCGACAACGACCCGGCGGGCATCTGCCGCGAGGTGCTGCGGGTCGTGAAGCTGTGGATGTCGCACGGGGTGCGGATCTTCCGCGTCGACAACCCGCACACCAAGCCGCTCGCCTTCTGGGAGTGGCTGCTGGCAGAGGTACGTCGTACGGACCCCGACGTGCTCTTCCTGTCCGAGGCCTTCACCAAGCCGGCGATGATGCACGGCCTCGGCGCGGTCGGCTACCACCAGAGCTACACCTACTTCACGTGGCGCACCGGCAAGCGCGAGATCGAGGACTACCTCGTCGAGGTCGCGCACGAGTCCGACCACCTGATGCGGCCCAACTTCTTCGTCAACACCCCGGACATCCTCCACGCGTACCTGCAGTACGGCGGCCCGGCGGCGTTCAAGGTCCGCGCCGCGTTGGCCGCCACCGGCTCGCCCAGCTGGGGCGTGTACGCCGGCTACGAGCTGTTCGAGCACGTCGCGGTCAAGCCGGGATCCGAGGAGTACCTCGACTCCGAGAAGTACCAGATCCGCGTCCGCGACTGGGACAAGCGCGACGCCGAGGGCACCACCCTGGCGCCCTACCTGACCCGGCTCAACGAGATCCGCCGCCACCACCCGGCCCTGCAGCTGCTGCGCAACGTGACGATCCACTCCAGCGACGACGACCACGTGCTGGTGTTCTCGAAGAAGCACAAGGACGACGTCGTCATCTCGGTGATCAACCTCGACCCCCACGGCACGCGCGAGACCATGGTCCACCTCGACATGCCGGCCCTCGGCATGGAGTGGCACGACTCGTTCGTCGCCCACGACGAGATCACCGGCGAGGACTGGAGCTGGACCGCGCACAACTACGTCCGGCTCGACCCCGGCTACGAACCCGCGCACGTGATCGCCGTCAGGAGGACCCGTTGACCGAGCACCCCACGTCGTCCCAGATGCCGACGGACGCGACCCGTGCGACCGCCGTGCTCAACGCGGAACCCGACTGGTTCCGCACGGCGGTCTTCTACGAGGTGCTGGTGCGGTCCTTCCGGGACTCCAACGGCGACGGGACCGGCGACTTCAAGGGCCTGATCGAGAAGCTCGACTACCTCGAATGGCTGGGCGTGGACTGCCTGTGGGTCCCGCCGTTCTTCACCTCGCCCCTGCGCGACGGCGGCTACGACGTGGCCGACTACAACAACATCCTCCCCGAGTGCGGCACGGTCGAGGACTTCCACGAGTTCATCGATGCCTGCCACCAGCGGGGAATCAGGGTCATCATCGACTTCGTCATGAACCACACGAGTGACGCCCACCCGTGGTTCCAGGCGAGCCGCAGCGACCCCGAGGGCCCCTACGGCGACTTCTACGTCTGGTCCGACACCGACGAGCTCTACCAGGACGCCCGGGTCATCTTCGTCGACACCGAGCCGTCGAACTGGACGTGGGACCCGGTGCGCCAGCAGTACTTCTGGCACCGCTTCTTCCACCACCAGCCCGACCTCAACTTCGACAACCCCAAGGTCCACGACGCGATGCTGGACGCGATGGCGTTCTGGCTCGACATGGGCCTCGACGGCTTCCGGCTCGACGCGGTGCCCTACCTCTACGAGCGCCCCGGCACCAACGGCGAGAACCTGCCCGAGACCCACGACTTCCTCAAGAAGTGCCGCCGTTTCGTCGACGAGAACTACCCCGGACGCGTGCTGCTCTGCGAGGCCAACCAGTGGCCCGCCGACGTCGTGGAGTACTTCGGCCCCGAGCAGACGGAGGACGGCCGGTGGGTCGGCACCGAGTGCCACATGGCCTTCCACTTCCCCGTGATGCCCCGCATCTTCATGGCGGTGCGCCGCGAGTCGCGCTTCCCGATCTCGGAGATCCTCGAGCAGACGCCGGCGATCCCCGACGGCTGCCAGTGGGGCATCTTCCTGCGCAACCACGACGAGCTCACCCTCGAGATGGTGACCGATGAGGACCGCGACTACATGTGGTCGGAGTACGCCCACGACCCGCGCATGAAGGCCAACATCGGCATCCGCCGACGTCTCGCGCCCCTGCTCGACAACGACGTCAACCGCATGGAGCTCTTCACGGCGCTCCTGCTGTCGCTGCCCGGCTCGCCGGTCCTCTACTACGGCGACGAGATCGGGATGGGCGACAACATCTGGCTCGGTGACCGCGACGGCGTCCGTACGCCGATGCAGTGGACGCCGGACCGCAACGCGGGCTTCTCCAACGCCACGCCCGGCAAGCTCCACCTGCCGGCGATCCAGGACCCGGTCTACGGCTACCAGTCGGTGAACGTCGAGGCGCAGCTGGAGAACACGTCCTCGCTGCTGCACTGGACGCGACGACTGGTCCACGCGCGGCGCCGCCACCCGGCCTTCGGGCTCGGCGACTTCGTCGACCTCGGGGGCTCCAACCCGAGCGTCCTGTCCTACATCCGTGAGCACCGCGGCGCGGACGAGCGCGACGTGATCCTCTGCGTCAACAACCTGTCCCGCTTCCCGCAGCCCGTCGAGCTCGACCTGCGGCAGTGGGAGGGCATGGTCCCGATCGAGCTGCTGGGCGGCGTGCCGTTCCCGGCCGTCGGTGAGCTGCCCTACCTGCTGACCCTGGGTGGCTACGGCTTCCTGTGGCTGCGGCTGACGGATCCGAGCAACACGGGAGGGGAACCGTGAGCACGACCGAGATCAAGGCCTGGATCGACGAGGCACGCTGGTTCGGCGGCAAGGGACGCGACTGGGAGCTCGGCGACGTACGGCGCGTCGGCCGGCTGCCCGACGCGCCGGACTGGCTGCACGTCACGATCGAGCTGGCCGAGGTCGCCTACGCCGACGGCACCCACGAGCTCTACCAGCTGCCGCTGGCCTTCTACACCGAGCCGCAGGAGCGCATCTCCCACGCGCTCATCGGTGAGTGGGAGGACGACGAGCTCGGCCACGCGTTCGTCTACGACGCACTGCACGACCGGCAGGCGATGGCCCTGTGGCTGGCCGCGTTCGCCCGCCACGGCGTCGACCCGAGGCCCCCCTCCGACGTCCGCGGCGACCTGATGTTCCACCGGCTGCCGGGCCACGACCTCGACATCGAGGCCCACTCGACCCTCTTCTCCGGCGAGCAGTCCAACTCGTCGGTGGCCTTCGGCGAGGACGCGCTGATGAAGGTCTTCCGCAAGGTGACCCCGGGGGTCAACCCCGACATCGCGATCCACCAGGTGCTCACCGAGGCGGGGTCCACCCACGTCGCTGCGCTCTACGGCTGGCTCGACCTCGTCGACGACGACACCAACACGACGATCCAGCTCGCGATGCTGCAGCAGTTCCTCCGCACCGCGAGCGACGGCTGGGACCTGGCCCTGGCCAGCGTCCGCAACCTGTTCGCCGAGGCCGACCTGCACGCCGACGAGGTCGGCGGCGACTTCGCCGGCGAGGCCGCGCGGCTCGGGGTGGCGCTCGCCGAGGTGCACGCCGACCTCGCCGCGCACTTCCCGGTCGAGCGGCGCGACGCCGACGCCCTGGGCGAGCTGGCCGGCGCGATGGAGGGTCGGCTGGTCGCCGCGCTGGACGTCGTACCCGACCTGGCGCCGCACGAGGCCCGGCTGCGCGAGACGTTCGGCCGGCTCCGCGAGCTCGACGACGTCGCCGTGCAGCAGGTCCACGGCGACCTGCACCTGGGCCAGACCCTCCGCACCGTCAAGGGCTGGAAGATCGTCGACTTCGAGGGTGAGCCGGCCAAGCCGCTCGCCGAGCGGCTCAGGCCCGACTCGGTGTGGCGCGACGTGGCGGGCATGATCCGCTCCTTCGACTACGCACCGCGCGTGGTGGCCATGACCGGTGGCGCCGACGCCGGCGGCGAGGCCGAGCAGCGCGCCTACCGGGCCTCCGAGTGGGCCGCCCGCAACCGCGCCGCGTTCCTCGACGCCTACACCGACAAGCGCAGCCAGGGGGTCGACGGCGCCAACGAGGTGCTGCTCGACGCCTACCTCGCCGACAAGGTCGTCTACGAGGCGGTCTACGAAGCACGCAACCGTCCGGGGTGGCTCTCCATCCCCCTCGCCGCGCTGGAGGAGACCTCATGACCAAGCCCGTCACGAACCCCGTCGAGGCTGTGGACACCCACGCCCCCGGCGAGCTCGACCTCCACCTGATCGGCGAGGGTCGCCACGAGCAGCTGTGGACCGTCCTCGGCGCGCAGGTCGGTCCCGACGGCACGTCGTTCCGCGTCTGGGCACCCAACGCGATGGAGGTCCAGGTCGCCGGCGAGTGGGCCGGCTGGGACGGTTCGGCACACCCGATGACCCGCCTCGACGGCTCGGGCGTCTGGCACGCCCACGTCGAGGCAGCCGGTGTCGGGGCCCAGTACAAGTTCCGCATCCGCGGAGCCGACGGTCAGTGGGTCGACCGCGCCGACCCCCTCGCCCAGTACGCCGAGAAGCCGCCGAGCTCCGCCTCGCGGGTGTGGAAGTCGCAGCACGAGTGGAACGACGACGCGTGGTTGGAGAAGCGTCGCACTAGCCAGCCGGTCGACGAGGCGATGTCGACCTACGAGGTGCACCTGGCCTCGTGGAAGAAGCACTACAGCGGCGAGCTCTACTCCTGGGACGAGATCGCCGACGCGCTGGTCCCCTACGTCTCCGACCTCGGCTTCACCCACGTCGAGTTCATGCCGGTGATGCAGCACCCGTTCGGCGGGTCGTGGGGCTACCACGTCACCTCCTACTTCGCCCCGGACTCCCGCTTCGGCGACCCCGACGGGCTCAAGCGGCTCATCGACCGCCTCCACCAGGCCGGTGTGGGCGTGATCCTCGACTGGGTGCCGGGCCACTTCGCCACCGACGAGTGGGCCCTGGCCCGCTTCGACGGCACCTCGCTCTACGAGGACCCCAACCCCCAGCGCGGCTGGCACAAGGAGTGGGGCTCCCACATCTTCAACTTCGGGCGCAACGAGGTCCGCAACTTCCTCTACGCCAACGCGGTCTACTGGCTCGAGGAGTACCACGCCGACGGCCTGCGCGTGGACGGCGTCGCCTCCATGCTCTACCTCGACTACGCCCGCGAGGACGGCGAGTGGTCGCCCAACAAGCACGGCGGCCGCGAGAACCTCGAGGCGGTGCAGTTCCTGCAGGAGATGAACGCCACCGTCTACAAGCGGGTCCCGGGCATCGTCACGATCGCCGAGGAGTCCACCGCCTGGCCCGGCGTCACCGGGCCCACGAGCGACGGCGGCCTCGGGTTCGGCTTCAAGTGGAACATGGGCTGGATGCACGACTCGCTCAACTACGTCTCCAAGGACCCGCTCTACCGCAGCCACCACCACGGCCAGATGACCTTCTCCCTGGTCTACGCGTTCGCGGAGAACTACGTCCTGCCCATCAGCCACGACGAGGTCGTCCACGGCAAGGGCTCCCTGCTCCGCAAGATGCCCGGCGACCGCTGGCAGCAGCTGGCCAACCTGCGCGCCTACCTCGCCTACATGTGGGCGCACCCCGGCAAGCAGCTGCTCTTCATGGGCTGCGAGTTCGGCCAGGAGTCGGAGTGGGCCGAGAGCCGCGAGCTCGACTGGTGGCTCCTCGAGCACCCCGAGCACGCGGGCGTGCACGCCATGGTGCGCGACATGAACCGCGCCTACACCGAGACCGGCGCCCTGTGGGGTCGCGACAACGACCCGTCCGGCTTCCAGTGGATCGACGCCAACGACGCGGGCGCCAACACCTTCTCGTTCGTACGCCGCTCCCCCGGTGAGCCGGACCTGGTGTGCGTGGCCAACTTCGCCGGCAACCCGCACGAGGGCTACCGGATCGGCCTGCCGTCGGCCGGGACCTGGCGGGAGGTCCTCAACACCGACGCTGAGGTATACCTCGGCTCGGGCGTGGGCAATCTCGGCGCCATCACGGCCGTCGAGGGGGAGCACCACGGCCAGCCTGCCCACGCTGACATCGTGGTGCCGCCCCTCGCGACGGTGTGGTTCCGCAAGGAGGGCGGACCCTCCTGATCAGGCGGAGGTGATCAGCTGAGCGTGATCAGCTGAGCGTGATCATCCGCAGCATGCCCATCAGGGCGTGCGGCATTCCGCCCATCTTCGGATCGGGGAAGAAGCACATGACGACGTACTGGCCTGCAGGCAGGTCGTAGTCCACCGTCATGCTGCGCCCGGGGCTGAGAGTTCCGGTGAAGAGACCGCCACCCTCCGGGACCGCCCACGGAGGCGGCGCCTCCTCACCACTCTGGAGGTAGGACAGGACCTGGTCTGTCGTGGTGCCGGGCGCCACCTGCAGCAACTGGACGAAGTGCGGCTCGTCCGCCTTGTTCTTGAACTGGAACCGGCCCTTCATGGGCAGCTCCGAGGCCCCTCCCCACGCAGGCCCATTCTTCCCGATGATGGACCCGTCCGTGCGCGGCGCCTTGGACGAGCGCTTGGGTCCCTCGACGACCAGCGTCTTGCCGGTCACCACGCCGCGCTCGCCGAGCGCGAACGGCGTGTAGGCGCCGGGCTTCGGGAAGACGATGGTGCCGGAGCCGCCGCCGGACAGACCGCCGATGATGGTGGAGTTCTTGAGCGCCCGCTTCAGCGCCTTCAGGTCGTTCTCGGCGCCGTACGCGTTGACGTCCTTGGTGAAGTCGGCGACGTCGTAGCCCTGGCGGAACGTCACGAACTCGACGGTCCCGCGACCTCTGACGTCGAGGTGCACCCGGCCGGCTCGCAGGTCGTCAGCACCCGTGACCCGGATCGTCTTCCTGGTCAAGGTGGCCTTGAGGTGGGGCATGGCGGCCGGTGCACTGGTCGTAGCGGCGCCGGAGGCTCCGGCGGTCGTGGGCGTGAGGAGGACGGGTGAGCTCGCGAGCGCGGACGCACACACGATCGCCAGCGTCCTGCGCAGTCCGGTGGGCACGTGCATGGTGGTCAACCCTTCTGGAGGTGCGGTGCCGCGGCGGCACCACCTTCCAGTAGTGGCACGGATCGACCGTCGCGTCATCATCGATATTCGGGACGTTCGGAGGGGGTCCAGACCACCCCGTTTCCGGGGATGCCGGTCCCCGGTCAGTCATGCACACTCGGGACGATGACGGGGATGCTGCGCGGCAGGCCGGCGGCCTGGCTGGCCGTCGTCGTGGCGTGCGCGATCGCGCTCGTGGCAGTCGACGCCGGTCCCGGGCCGGAGGGGCGTACGGCGTCCGCGGAGCCGGTGCGCAACGCCACGATCGTCGTCGAGGAGGGCGGCACCCGGACCGGGTTCGCCACCCCGGAGGTGACCGTCGGTGGCGGCGGCACCGTCACCGTGGTCAACCTCGACTCGATGGACCACACCGTCACGTCCGTCGCGCGCGCCGCCGACGGGAGCCCCCTGTTCGACGTACGCGTCCCTGCCGGCACGTCCGCGACCGTGCCCGGGATCGAGGGCCTGTCAGCCGGCGCGTGGGCGTTCTTCTGCAAGTTCCACCCCAACATGCGGGGGGTGATCACCATCGAGGGCGTCGTCGGTGGCGCCGAGCCGGTCGACACCCGCTTCGAGCAGCCCCTGGTCGTCCCGACGACCCGCCGCGGAGCCGACGTCAGGCTGGTCATGCGCCGCGCGAACGTGCGGGCGCTCCCCCACGGACCGCGTACCTCGATGTGGACCTTCGACGGCAGCTACCCCGGCCCCACCATCCGGCGTCGCGGCGGGCGCGGCACCGAGGTCACCGTCGTCAACCAGCTCCCCCGCGGCGCCGGGTCGACGACGACGCACCTGCACGGCGACCACCATGCGTCCGCTGACGACGGTCAGCCCACCACGCACCTGGTCCGGCGCGGTGAGGAGCGCACCTACGACTACCCGCTCGTGGTCGACGGCCGCCCCACGCCCGGCTCGTTCTTCTGGTACCACGACCACCGCATGGACCGAACCGCCCGCAACAACTGGCGCGGCCTGCAGGGCATGTTCATCGTCACCGACCCGCCCACCCGCGGGCTGCGGCTTCCGTCCGGGCGACGCGACCTCCCGCTGATGGTCTCCGAGCGATCGTTCACCCGTGGCAACCAGCTGACCAACCCGTTCGCCGACGGTCCCGAAATGGCCGGCCACCACGGCGACATGACGTGGACCGGGCCCGACGCCCCGCCGGACGACGCCACGGTCGGGGACAAGGTGCTGGTCAACGGCCGCTACGCGCCGTACCTCGAGGTGTCCGCCACGCGCTACCGCCTGCGGCTGCTCAACTCCTCCCCGTTCTCGAGCTACAACTTCACGCTGTCCGACGGCAGGCCGTTCCTTCAGATAGGCACCGGCAGCGGCCTGCTCCCGGAGGCTGTCGTCCGCTCGAGCGTGCTGCTCGGGCCGGCTCAGCGCGCCGACGTGGTCGTGGACTTCAGCGGCGCCACCGGGCAGCGCCTCGTGCTCGCCTCCGTGCCAGCCGCGAGCGGGACCTCCGGCGACGACGCGCGCGAGACGCCGGTGATGGAGTTCCGCGTGGGTGCTCCGGCCAGGGACGCATCGAGGCTGCCGTCGCGGTTGCCGTCGCCGAAGCTGGTCTCCCCCGTCCCCGCGAAGGTGTCGCAGACCTGGACCTTCGGGCTCGAGGAGACCTCCCACCACGGCAGCGCCTGGACGATCAACGGACGTGCCTTCGACCCTCGCCGCGTCGACCACCGCTCCCGCCTCGACACGGTGGAGCGGTGGCGCTTCCGCAACACGAGCGACGTCACCCACTACGTCCACATCCACGCCGAGCAGTGGCGGACCCTCCTGCGTGACGGCCGGCGACCGCCCCCGTGGGAGCGGGGCCTGGAGGACACCTGGCGGCTCGAGGCCGGCGAGGAGGTCGAGGTCGCGGCCCGCTTCACCGACTACACCGGACCCTTCATGATCCACTGCCACATGCTCGACCACGAGGACCACGGGATGATGGCGCGCTTCGACGTCGTGCCCTGACGTCCGGCTGTGGTCCCGTGGCTAGGGTGGCACGGTGCCCGACGAACAGCCGACGCTGACTGATGGGACCGTCACGCTGCGGGCATGGCGCGACGACGACGTGGCCGAGGCGGTGGCCGGCCACGACGACGAGATGGCCCTCTGGCTCGGGTGGGACGCCAGTGAGGTCACCGAGCGGACCCACTCGGCGGCGATCGCTCGCTGGCGTCGACGCTTCCTCGCCGGCGAGCAGGCGTCCTTCGTGGTCGAGCACGACGGCCGACTGGTGGGAAGTGTCGAGCTGACCCGCGAGGGCAGCGCCGGGGCCAGCCTGCGGTGGGCCCTGTACGCCGGTCACCGGGGCCGCGGTTACGCCGCTCGCGCCGTGCGCATCCTCGTGGACTGGGCCTTCGCAGATCCGGACCAGGGTGGGCTGGGTCTGCAGCGGGTGGAGGCACGCATCGACCCCCGCAACGATCGCAGTCGCCGGGTGGCGACCCGGGCTGGCCTGCGCCTCGAGGGCGTGCAACGCGTGGCGCCGGGCATGGGCGATCGTGCTGACGCCACGTCGTACGCCGTGTACGCCCGGCTCGCGACCGACCCGCCGCTGTCCGACCCCGAGAGCTTCCGGTCCCTCCTCAACTCCTTCCTCCCCCGCAAGCGGGCGATCTCGCAGATGCTCGTGCGCGACCACGAGGGCCGGGTGCTGCTGTGCCAGCTGACCTACAAGCGCGACTGGGACCTGCCCGGCGGCGTGGTCGAGGTCGGCGAGTCACCCCGCGTGGCCGTCCAGCGCGAGGTCGAGGAAGAGCTCGGCCTCGCGATCGAGGCCGGTGACCTCGTGCTCACCGACTGGCTGCCCGCGTGGGGCGGCTGGGACGACGCCGTCTGCCTGGTCTTCGACGGCGGGACGCACGGGCCCGAGGTGCTGGCCCGAGTGGTGATGCAGGAGCGCGAGATCCGCGACGTGCGCTTCTGTACGCTCGCGGAGGTCGAGGAGCTGGCCGCCGACTTCACCTCTCGGAGGGTGCGCGCCGCAGTCGAGGGCGATCAGCCGTATACGGAGTCCGGTCGCTGAGGCAGGATGCCTGCATGACCTGGGTGTACGACTTCGCAGAGGGCAGCAAGGACCAGAAGGACCTCCTGGGCGGCAAGGGCGCCAACCTGGCCGAGATGACCAACCTCGGCCTGCCCGTCCCACCGGGCTTCACGATCTCCACCGAGACCTGCCGGGCCTACCTGGCCCTGAAGGAGTCGGACGAGGGCGGCGAGCCCGACGGGCTCGCCGAGGAGGTCACCGACCACCTCGCGGCGCTCGAGGAGGCGATGGGCAAGAAGCTCGGCGACGCCGACGACCCCCTGCTGGTCTCGGTGCGCTCGGGCGCCAAGTTCTCGATGCCGGGAATGATGGAGACGGTCCTCAACGTCGGCCTCAACGACACCTCGGTCGGCGGCCTGGCCGCTCGCAGCGAGGACGAGCGCTTCGCCCAGGACTCCTACCGCCGGCTCCTGCAGATGTTCGGCGGCACGGTGCTGCACGTCGACTCCGAGCTGTTCGCCGAGGCCCTCGACGAGGCCAAGCGGGCCAAGGGCACCGACTCCGACCTCGACCTAGACGCCGACGACCTCCGTGGCGTCGTGGAGACCTTCAAGGCCGTCATCAAGGAGCAGACGGGCCGGGACTTCCCGCAGGACCCCCGCGAGCAGCTCGACCTCGCGATCCGCGCGGTCTTTGATTCCTGGAACACCGACCGCGCGCGGCTCTACCGCCGCCAGGAGCGCATCCCCGAGGACCTGGGCACGGCCGTCAACGTGCAGGCCATGGTCTTCGGCAACTTCGGCATGGACTCCGGCTCCGGCGTCGCCTTCACCCGGGACCCCGCGAGCGGCGCGCAGGGCGAGTACGGCGACTACCTGCAGAACGCGCAGGGCGAGGACGTCGTCGCCGGTATCCGCAACACGGTGTCACTGGCCGACATGGCCGAGATCGACCGGACGTCGCACGACCACCTCATGCAGATCATGAGGCGCCTCGAGCGCCACTACCGCGACATGTGCGACATCGAGTTCACCGTAGAGCGCGGCAAGCTGTGGATGCTGCAGACGCGCGTGGGCAAGCGCACCCCCGAGGCTGCCTTCCGCATCGCGGTCCACATGGTCGACGAGGGCCTGATCCAGATGGACGAGGCCGTGCTGCGCGTCACCGGCGACCAGCTCGCCCAGCTGATGTTCCCCCGGTTCGACGAGTCGTCGGAGCGCACCCTGCTCGCCACCGGGATGAACGCCTCCCCGGGCGCCGCGGTCGGCAAGGCGGTCTTCGACTCGGACACGGCCGTGGAGTGGACCGAGCGCGGCGAGGACGTGATCCTGGTCCGCAAGGAGACCAACCCGGACGACCTGCGCGGCATGGTCGCGGCGCGCGGCATCCTCACCAGCCGCGGGGGCAAGACGTCGCACGCCGCCGTCGTCGCGCGCGGCATGGGTCGTACGTGCGTGTGTGGCGCGGAGTCGCTCGACGTCGACACCAAGGCCAAGCAGTTCCGGGTCCGCGACGGGGAGACGATCAGCGAGGGCGACGTCATCTCCATCGACGGCACCACCGGGGAGGTGTTCGCCGGTGCCGTGCCGGTCGCGGACTCCGTCGTGGTCCGCCACTTCGAGGGCGAGAAGCTCGACGACGACCTGGCCCTGGCCGTCTCGCGGATCATGGCGCACGCCGACGGTGCGCGCCGGTTGCGGGTCCGCACCAACGCCGACACCCCGGACGACGCCGCCCGCGCCCGTCGCTTCGGCGCCCAGGGCATCGGGCTGTGCCGCACCGAGCACATGTTCCTCGGCGAGCGGCGCGAGCTCGTCGAGAAGCTCATCGTCGCCGAGAACGAGGACGGCGTCGAGGCCGCGCTCGCCGAGCTGCTGCCCCTGCAGCGTCAGGACTTCACCGAGATCCTCGAGGCCATGGACGGCCTGCCGGTCACCATCCGGCTGCTCGACCCGCCACTGCACGAGTTCCTCCCCGACCTCACCGACCTCAGCGTCGAGGTCGCCCTCGCCGAGGAGCGCGGCCAGGTCGACGAGCGGGCCGCGACGCTGCTCACCCACGTCCGCCGCATGCACGAGCAGAACCCGATGCTCGGGCTGCGCGGCGTGCGCCTGGGCATCCAGATCCCGGGCCTGTTCCGGATGCAGGCGCGAGCGATCGCCGAGGCCGCTGCCGACCGGATGGAGGTGCACGGCACTCCGCGCGCGGAGATCATGGTTCCGCTGGTCGCCAGCGTGCGTGAGCTCCAGATCGTCCGCTCCCAGCTCGAGCGGGAGATCAGCGAGGTGCAGGAGTCACGAGGGGTCAAGCTCGACATCGCCATCGGCACCATGATCGAGCTCCCCCGGGCCGCGTTCCTCGCAGACCGCATCGCCAAGTCGGCCGACTTCTTCTCCTTCGGCACCAACGACCTCACCCAGATGGCCTGGGGCTTCTCGCGCGACGACGTGGAGTCCGCGTTCTTCTCCCGCTACTTCGAGCACGGCATCTTCGACGTGTCCCCGTTCGAGTCCCTCGACCAGCTCGGCGTGGGCGGCATGGTCGAGATGGGCACGAAGAAGGGGCGCAAGACCCGCTCCGACCTCAAGGTCGGCGTGTGCGGCGAGCACGGTGGCGACCCGCTGTCGGTGCACTTCTTCGACCGCGTCGGGCTGGACTACGTGTCCTGCTCGCCGTTCCGGGTGCCGGTCGCTCGGCTCGAGGCCGGTCGGTCGGTGCTGGCGAAGCGCGCCTCGACGGGCTGATCAGAAGAGCGCGGACGCCAGGTTGCGACGGCCCGCCAGGACGCGCGGGTCGTCGTTGCCGACCGCGGCGAAGAGGCCGAGCAGGTGGTCACGGGCCTTCTCACGATCCTTGTCGCTCGTGCGGGCGACGAGGTTCACCAGCCGGGTGAAGGCGTCCTCGACGTGCCCGCCGAGCATGTCGAGGTCGGCGACCATGGTCTGGGCGTCGACGTCGTCGGGGGCCTCCGCCGCTGCGGCGCGCGCGGCGTTGAGGTCGACTCCCTGGGTGCGCTGCATGACCTTGGCGATCGCGAGGCCGCCGGCTGCCTCCGCGTCGGCCGGGTTGGCGTCCACGAGCTTCTGGTACTCCGCGACCGCGGCGTCCACGTCTCCCGCGGCGAGCGCGTCCTGGGCGGGGGCGTAGCGCGGGTCAACGAGCTCCTCGTCACCCTCGGTCGCGGGTGCGCCACCTGCCCGCGGCTGGTGGCGACCGGTGATGCCCTGGGCGGTGAGCTGCTGGCCGACCTGGGTGAGGGCCGTGCGCAGCTCGTCGATGGGGAGCGGGTCCTGCAGCAGCGGCATCGGGCGTCCGTCGACCACGGCGACGACCAGCGGGATCGACGGGATCTGCATCGCCTGGGCGATCTGCGGGACCGCGTCGATGTCGACCAGCCCGAGCAGGTAGCGGCCCTCGTGCTCCTCGACCACGGTCGCGAGGTCGTCGGCGAGCTGACCGCTCTCGGGCATCCGGGTCCGGGAGTAGAACGCGAGGAGCACCGGTGCGGTCATCGACTGCTCGAGCAGGCCCTGGAATCCCTGCTCGTCCACGACCACGCTGTAGGAACGGGTGTCGGCCGGCGCGCCGGGCGCGGCCGCTGCGGCCGGTCGCGGCGCGGGCGCGCCGGCCGGGGCGGCGGGCCGGCCGAGACCGGAGAGGTCGATGGCACCTGGGCGGCTGAAGGGCTGCTGCGTCATGGCCCAATCCTAGGGAGGCACGCCACGTCCGCGGGCGCGGGTCGATAGCCTCGCTCCATGGGATCCCGGGGAGCCGCCCTGATGACGCGGCACCGGCGCAACGTCGGCCTCCTCGTCCGCTTCGGCGTCGTGGGCGCCTCCGGCGTGCTGGTCAACCTGCTCACCCTGGTCCTCCTGCGCCGCTTCGGCCCGCACTTCGACGACGCCGTGGTCGCGCTCGGCTCGTCGGGGTTCAACCTGCGCTGGTACCACGCGTACTCGACGATCGCCTTCCTGGTCGCCAACCTGTCGAACTTCCAGCTCAACCGCACCTGGACGTTCAAGAGCAACCTCGCCGCCCCGTGGTGGCGGCAGTACTGGCCGTTCCTCGCGGTGGGCCTCGCCGGGCAGGTGATCGGCCTGGCCCTGCTCACGCTCCTCATGCACCCCGGGTCCCCCGTCAGCCTGTCGCGCGAGGTGTTCGACGACTCCTCCGGTCTCCGCAACCGGCTCTACTGGTCCCAGCTCATCGTGATCGTCCTCGTGACGCCGCTGGCGTTCGTGCTCAACAAGCTGTGGACGTTCGCCGCCGTGCGCAGCGCCAGGCTGGGCCTCCTCGAGGAGCACCGGAGCGACGACGTACGCGTGCCATGAGGCGTCTCCTCACCTGCCGCCGGGCCGCTACCGCGTGGTAGAACTTCCCGGGGTTTCGACGGGAGGGCGCCACGCCATGACGACAGCGGGGTCGTACGATTTCAACGGCTACCAGGTGCTGGTCATCGGCGGCACGCGGGGTGAGGGGCACACCATCGCCTCGGCCTTCGCCTCGTCAGGAGCCTCGGTGACCGTCACCGGCACGATGATGCTGCGCTCGCTCTACGACACCGACCTCTCGGCCTTCGACTACGAGTCGGTCAACCTCGCCCGGCAGGAGTCGATCGATCACCTCGTCGGCACGATCAGCCACATCGACGTTCTCGTGCTCGCGGCGTCCTGCCACCTCCCCTACGGCCTGCCGCCCGGCGAGCAGGCGTTCATCGCGGGTGCGGCCCGCTCGGGCCTGCTCGGCCCGATGTTCCTGACGACCCGGCTCCGCCTCAAGCTCGGCCAGAGCCCCGCCCTCGGCGGCGGGTGCGTCGTCAACACCGGCGCGGTGACCAGCTGGCTCCGGCTCTCCAGCACGCCGGAGGCCGCGCAGCGCGAGCTGGCCGAGACGACGGCGCGTGCCGGTCGCAACTGGGCCGGCCTCGGCGTGCGGGTCAACTCCGTGCTCCACGAGGGCCGCTCGGTGCTCCCCCGCCAGTACGCCCCGAGCGCGCCGGTCGGCGGCAGCCGGGTCGCCGGCGGCACCATGGTCCGTACGCAACCCCGGACCAGCGACGCCGTCACGGACGCCACCCTGTTCCTCGCCAGCAGCGCCGCCGCGCGGATCACCGGACAGACCCTGCGCATCAGCTGACCGGGCCCGCCGGCGACGGGTCGCCGGGCAACATCGGCGAATCGCCCCGCGCGACGACGGGCCGAGGTTACATTTCACCCACACGGAAGCAACAGGGGGCCCACAGGGGCCCTTCGCCGTCTCGGGTCGGCCGCTCCCTCGTCGCTCGGAAGGACGTGCCCCTTGACCGCAGACCCCGTCTCCCCCCACTCGCTCGCGCGGGGCGGCTCCTGGGCCGGCCGCGCCTCGCGCCGGGGGCGCGGCAAGCTCCTCGAGCAGTCACCCCGCCCCGGCACGCCCGTCTGCCACCTCTGGACGTCGCTGGTCGACGTGCTCGGCGCCCTCGACGGGCCGTCCTCGGCACTGCTCGCGACGGCGGACGGCGACGCCGTGGCCGTCCACGGCCTGGCCGAGGACGACGTCGCCCGCATCGCGCGCCAGAGCAGGGCGGCGTTCGCCGCGCGCACGTCCGGTGGACCGGACCCTGACGAGGCGGTCGACACGGTCGAGCTCACGGTGGGCCTGCGCCACACCGTGATCGCGTCGGTGCCGGCGCCGACGCCGACCGACGAGCGCCACCTGCTCACCGTCACCGCGCAGGGGGTGAGCGTGCAGGTGCTCGAGGCCTGGACGCGCCGCCTCGCCGACGACATGCACGAGGCCCTGGCGGCCTCCGCCTAGGTCGCCGCGTCGTCGTCCAGCAGCTCGTCGGCGGCGGCGTAGGGGTCCACCTCGCCGGCGACGACGCGCTCGGCGAGGGCGTCGAGGTCGGCGCCGGACCCGGACCGCCCCCAGCGCTCGCGCAGGGCGGCCAGGGCGATCGCCTCCACCTCGCGGCGGGCCCGGAGCGTACGCCGGCGGGCGAGCTCGCCCGACTCGCGCAGCCAGGCCGCGTGCCGGTCGACCTCGGCGAGCAGGTCGTCGATGCCCACGCCCGTGGTGGCCACCGTCTGGACCACGGGCGGGCGCCACGCGCCGTCGCGACGCTCCGCCATCGCGAGCATCGTTCGGAGCTCGCGCCGCGTGCGGTCGGCCCCCTCACGATCGGCCTTGTTGACGGCGTACACGTCTCCGATCTCGAGGATCCCCGCCTTGGCGGCCTGGATCCCGTCGCCCATCCCCGGGGCCAGGAGCACGAGCGTGGTGTCGGCCAGCCCCGCGACCTCGACCTCGCTCTGCCCGACGCCGACGGTCTCCACGACGACCACGTCGCAGCCGGCGGCGTCGAGGACCCGCACCGCCTGGGGCGTCGACCACGCCAGGCCGCCGAGGTGTCCGCGCGCACCCATCGAGCGGATGTAGACGTCGCGGTCGAGCGCGTGGTCGCCCATGCGCACCCGGTCGCCGAGCAGGGCGCCGCCGGAGAAGGGTGAGGAGGGGTCGATCGCCAGGACGCCGACGCGCTTGCCCGCTCGTCTCATCGCTGCGATGAGGGCGTTGGTCGAGGTGGACTTGCCGACCCCCGGGGCGCCGGTGATGCCCAGCACGTGGGCGCGGCCGGCGTCCGGCCCGAGGGCCGACATCACCTCGCGCAGCAGCGGCGAGGCGTCCTCGACGAGGCTGATCAGCCGGGCGACGGCGGCCGGGTCGCCCTCACGTGCCCGCGCGACGAGGTCGGGGACCGCTGGGGCTCCCCGCCTCGCCACGCCGGACGTCACAGGTTCCTCACGCAGACGGCACGCGGACGATCAGGGCGTCGCCCTGGCCGCCACCACCGCAGAGCGCGGCGGCACCGACCCCGCCGCCGCGGCGCTGCAGCTCGAGGGCGAGCGTGAGCACCACCCGCGTGCCGGACATGCCGACCGGGTGCCCGAGCGCGATCGCGCCGCCGTTGACGTTGACCTTGGCGTCCTCGATGCCGAGCTCGCGCGCCGACGCGATGCCCACGGCGGCGAACGCCTCGTTGAACTCCACGAGGTCGAGGTCGGCGGGCGAGATCCCCTCCTTCTCGCACGCCTTCGCCGTCGCGGCGGCCGGCTGCAGCTGGAGGGTGGAGTCGGGGCCGGCCACCTGGCCGTGCGCACCGATCTCCGCGAGCCAGGTCAGGCCCAGCTCCTCTGCCTTGGCCTTGCTCATCACGACCACGGCTGCGGCGCCGTCGGAGATCTGCGAGGCCGAGCCCGCGGTGACGGTGCCGTCCTTGCTGAAGGCGGGGCGGAGCTTGCCGAGGGACTCCACGGTGGTGTCGCCCCGGACGCCCTCGTCCTCGCTCACCACGACCGGGTCACCCTTGCGCTGCGGAATCTCCACGGGGACGACCTCGTCCGCGAAGACACCGTTCTTCCACGCGACGGCGGCCTTCTGGTGCGAGTACGCCGCGAAGGTGTCCTGCTCCTCGCGGGTCAGGTTGGCCCCGGCGGCGTTGCACTCCTCGGTGAGCAGTCCCATCGCCTGCGAGGTGAACTGGTCGAAGAGGGCGTCGTAGGCCATGGAGTCGACCAGCTTCACGTCGCCGAACTTCACGCCCTCGCGCGACTTCGGCAGGAAGTGCGGGGCCTGGGTCATCGACTCCATGCCGCCGGCGACGACGATCTCGCACTCGCCGGCCCGCACGAGCTGGTCGGCCAGGGCGATCGCGTTGAGGCCGGAGAGGCACACCTTGTTGATCGTCATGGAGGGCACGGACATGGGGATGCCCCCCTTCACCGCGGCGACGCGGGCGGGGTTCTGGCCGGCGCCGGCCTGGATGACCTGGCCCATGATCACGTAGTCAACCTGGTCGCCGGAGACGCCCGCCTTGTCGAGGGCGCCCTTGATCGCGACCCCGCCGAGGTCGGCGGCCGACTGGTCCTTGAGCCCGCCGAGCAGGCGGCCGATCGGGGTACGAGCCCCGGCGACGATGACCGAGATTGAGTGGGCCGAGTCGGACATGACGGTGCCTCCAGCGATCGGTTCGAGATTGAGGGGTCGTGCTCCTTCGGACACTACCCACCGCAGCGGCCCCGCCGGGAGGGTGTCCCCTCCGGCCGGAGTGAGGCGCTCGTCACAGCACCGACCACCTCGGTGAAGGATCACCAAAATGTGGGAGCCCTCCCCTCGGGCCACCCCTACAGGTGGGGCCACGTGGTGGGATTTTCCCAGGCGCGGTCCTCGGGAGATCGCCTTCACCCCCATCACCCGAGGAGTGCTTCGATGAACCGGTTCCGCCGTACTTCCACCTCCTTCGCAGCCGTGGCCACGGCCGCGACGCTCGCGGTGGCACTCGCCGCCCCGCCCGCCGGCGCCCGCACCGACGACCTCGCCGGTCTGTGGCTGCTCAACGAGGGCTCCGGGCAGGTGGCGAACGACCTCTCGTTCAGCGGCAACCGCGGCCGGCTCGGCTCGACGTCCAGCGCCGACGCGCACGACCCGACGTGGATCACTCTCCCCCGGCTGTTCCTGCTCAAGCGGGCCGCCCTGCGCTTCTCCGGCTCGCAGAGCGTGCGGATGCCCGACGCCCCGTCGCTCGAGCCGGACGGCGTGACCGTGCTGGCGCGGGTGCGCAGCACCGGCCCCGGGGCCTTCCGCTACGTGATGTCCAAGGGCGCCTTCCAGTGCCAGAACGCGTCCTACGGCCTCTACACCGGCGGGGACGGGGGCCTGCGGTTCTACGTCTCCGACGGGAGTCAGGTCCACCTGTCGGCGGACGCCGGAGCCGGCCTCTGGGACGGGGCGTGGCACACGGTGCGGGGCACGTTCGACGGCCAGGAGCTGCGGCTGTACGTCGACGGGGCACAGGTGGGCGCGCCCGTTCCCGCCCCGGTGAGCGTCTACTACGGCATGCCGACCGGCGACGACTTCTACCTCGGCGACTACGTTGGCCCGTGCGCCGAGCCGCTCGGCTTCGTCGGCGACATCGAGGCCGCCGCGGTCATCGGCCACTACGACGACGACGCGGGCCTGGCCCAGTAGGCGCGGACGGGGAGCCGGGCCGGGGCGCCGAGAGTGGCGGCCGTCACACACCCTCGCCCCCGCGCCCGGCGTCGTACAGCATGTGCCCATGACCCCCGAGCTGAGCGACGTCCGGCACCTGTTCACCGCCATCGACCACGTGGGCATCGCCGTGCCCGACCTCGATGCCGCCACCGCGTTCTACCGCGAGGCCTACGGCATGGAGGTCCTCCACGAGGAGGTCAACGAGGAGCAGGGCGTCCGCGAGGCCATGGTCGGCGTCGGCGACTCCGGGTCGTGCATCCAGCTGCTGGCGCCGCTGACACCCGAGTCGACGATCGCGAAGTTCCTCGAGCGCAACGGCCAGGGCATGCAGCAGCTCGCCTTCCGCGTCGACGACGTCGAGCACGTCGCCGACGTGCTGCGCTCGCGCGGCCTGCGCCTGCTCTACGACGCCCCGAGGCGCGGCACGTCCGACAGCCGCGTCAACTTCATCCACCCCAAGGACGCCGGCGGCGTGCTGGTCGAGCTCGTCGAGCCGGCCGGGCACGCCCACTGAGGGCGTCCGCGCCCCGGCCGTCCGCAGCGACGTACGTCACACCTCCGACCGCTCGAGGTTACTCGCCGGTATCTTGACCGCCACCCGTGCCACCGATGCCTCACCCGATGCCTCACCAGGAGACACCCGTGCAGAACATCCTCGACGCCATCCAGTCCGGCAACGCCACCTCGGAGGACTTCGCGAGCCTCGAGCTCCCGGACTCCTACCGAGCTGCCTTCGTGAAGAAGGAGGAGGTGGACATGTTCGAGGGCCTCACCGCGAAGGAGAAGGATCCGCGCAAGTCCCTCCATGTCGAGGAGGTGCCGCTTCCCGAGCTCGGACCCGGCGAGGCGTTCGTCGCGGTGATGGCCAGTGCCATCAACTACAACACCGTGTGGACCTCGATCTTCGAGCCGGTCTCCACCTTCGGCTTCCTCGAGCGCTACGGCCGCAACAGCGAGCTGACCAAGCGCCACGACCTGCCCTACCACGTGGTCGGCTCCGACCTGGCCGGCGTCGTGCTCAAGACCGGGCCCGGCGTCACGAAGTGGAAGCCCGGCGACCGCGTCGTGGCCCACTGCCTCTCGGTCGAGCTCGAGGGCCCCGACGGGCACAACGACACGATGCTCGACACCGAGCAGCGGATCTGGGGCTTCGAGACCAACTTCGGCGGCCTCGCCGACGTCGCGATGGTCAAGGCCAACCAGCTGATGCCCAAGCCCGAGCACCTCACCTGGGAGGAGGCCGCCTCCCCCGGCCTCGTCAACTGCACGGCCTACCGCCAGCTGGTCAGCAAGAACGGCGGCGACATGAAGCAGGGCGACAACGTCCTCATCTGGGGCGCGTCCGGCGGCCTCGGCGGCTTCGCGACGCAGTACGCCCTCAACGGCGGCGCGACGCCCGTGTGCGTGGTCTCCAACGAGGAGAAGGCCAACATCGCCCGCAGCATGGGCGCAGAGCTGATCATCAACCGCTCCGAGGAGGGCTACAAGTTCTGGAACGACGAGGGCACCGAGCAGGACCCGCGCGAGTGGAAGCGCTTCGGTGCCCGCATCCGTGAGCTCACCGGCGGCGAGGACATCGACATCGTCTTCGAGCACCCGGGGCGCGAGACCTTCGGCGCGAGCGTGTTCGTCACCCGCAAGGGCGGCACCATCACGACCTGCGCGTCGACCTCGGGCTACATGCACGAGTACGACAACCGCTACCTCTGGATGAACCTCAAGCGGATCATCTCCAGCCACTTCGCCAATTACCGCGAGTCGTGGGAGGCCAACCGCCTCATCGCCAAGGGCAAGATCCACCCCACCCTGTCGAAGACCTACACGCTCGACGAGGTCGGCCAGGCCTCGCTCGACGTCCACCAGAACGCCCACCAGGGCAAGGTCGGCGTCCTCTGCCTCGCCCCTGAGGAGGGTCTGGGAGTCCTCGACCACGAGATGCGGGCCCAGCACGAAAGCGCCATCAACAGGTTCCGCGGGGTCTGATCCCGCGGAGGGTCTCGGGCCTGAGACCTTTCACACCCCGGTTCGCACGACTCGATCGAAGTCGCCCGCGAGCCGGGGTGTGTCTTTTGAGGGGCATCGGAGAGACTGACTCCGACGCAGTCCGTACGACGTGAGAGAGGGTGCCTGACCATGGCTTCCGACCAGGGCCTGTCCATCTTCGACGAGCCGGAGTCCGCCGACGGCAAGGCCACTTCGAGCGGTCCAACCGCGGGTGGGACCGCGGGCGAGGAGACCCAGGTGCTGCCCGTGACGCCCCAGGACGAACCCCGGGCCGAGCCCAGGACCACCCCCGCCGATGCGGCTCCCCGGCCGACCGCGTCCACCGCGAGCGCCCCTCCCGCGGCGGCTCCGTCCGAGCCCGAGGCGACCCGGCGCTCGCCGGTGGTCCCCCCGGCCGCGCCGCGCCCCGCGGTGCCCACCACGGCCGCCGCGCCCCTCCCCGTGGTCCGCCGCGGTGGCTACGACAAGTCGGCCGTCGACCAGCGCGTCCACCAGCTGCTGAGCGAGAAGTCCGGCCTGGCCACCAGCCTTGCCAGCAGCGAGGAGCGCGTCATCGAGCTCGAGGCCGAGCTCGACGGATTGCGCCGCGAGGTCGCGGAGAACACCAACCCGACCTACGCCGGGCTCGGTGGCCGCGCCACCTCCATGCTCAAGATGGCCGAGGACGAGGCCGCCGACGTGCGCACCGCCGCGCGTCGTGAGGCCGACGAGATCCTCGCCCAGGCCGAGCGTGACGCCCACAGCATCCGCGCCGACGCCGCCCGTGAGGCCGACGACATGCGCATGGTGCAGCTCAAGGAGCTCGACGAGATGCGTTCGCGGCTCACCGCCGACGCCGAGACCGAGCGCAGCCTCGCCAAGGCCGAGGCCGAGGACCTGCTCGCCTCCGCCCGCCGCGAGTCCGACCAGGTCCGCCTCGCCGCCCAGCAGGAGACCAACGAGATGCGCGTGACGGCGACCCGCGAGGCCGAGCAGGCGCGGGCCGCCGCCGACCGCGAGGTCCAGGAGGCGCGCCGCACCCTCGCCGTGGAGAAGGAGCGGCTCACCCGTGAGGCCGCCGAGCACCACAGCAACGCCACGGCGGAGACCCAGCGCCTCGTCGCCGAGGCGGAGGCTCGCGCCAACGCCGCCGAGCAGCGGGCGCGCGAGGCCACGGCCCAGGCCAACGCCCACCGTCAGCAGGCCCAGACGGAGTCCGAGGGCCTGCTCACCCGGGCCCGGCGCGAGGCCGAGCAGATCGTCGCCTCGGCCCGCACCCAGGCCGACTCGATCGGGGCGACCAGGGTGGCCGAGGCCGAGCGGGAGCTGGCCAACATCCAGGCCGAGGTCGACCGCGCCGCGAAGCGTCGCGACGCCATCACCGCCCAGCTCGGTGCCCTGCGCGACGTGGTCGCGGGCTTCGGCGAGGACGAGTCCTGAGCTGGCGCGAGCGACTCCGGGAGCGCATCACCTCCGACCCCGGCAGCTCGGACGACCCGCGCCCTGCCTCGGACGCGACGGTCGCGCTGCGCCGGGCCGCTGACGACCCCGCCGAGCTCCCACAGGCGCTCGAGGAGGTCGTCGACCAGGTCACCGACGACGCCGACCGCGCCGAGGCGGCGGCGGACGCGGCCGAGGAGTCGGCCCGCTCCGCGTCCGTCATCGCCGAGAAGATCGACGACGCCACCGACCTGGTCGTCGACGAGGCCACGCCTGCGCCGTACGTCCCGGCCGAGCCGGCGCCGGCTCCGCTCCTGCTGCGGCACTCCCCCTTCAACATCGGGTTCTTCGGCGCCCTCGGCGCTCTGCTCGCGGTCTTCCTGAGCGAGCAGCTGCTCAGCATCTCGTCAGTCCTGGTGCTCCTGGTGATGTCGATGTTCCTCGCGATCGGCCTCAACCCGACCGTCGAGTTCTTCATGCGTCGCGGTCTGCGGCGCAGCCTGTCGGTGCTGCTGGTGCTCGTCGTGGTGATCAGCGTCCTGTCGCTCTTCGTCGTGGCCATCGCGCCGGTGATCAGCGAGCAGATCGCCGCGATCACCCGCAATGCCCCGGGCTGGCTCGACGACCTGCAGAGCAACGCCCAGGTGCAGAGGCTCGACGACAGGTTCGACGTCGTCGCCAAGGTGCGCGAGTACGTTCAGAACGGCGACTTCGGGGAGCGGGTCTTCGGCGGCGCCCTCGGCGTGGGCCTTCGAGTGCTCTCCGCCGTGGCCAACAGCTTCATCGTCCTCGTGCTGATGATCTACTTCCTCGTCTCGCTGCCGAGCATCAAGCACGCCGCCTACTCCCTCGCGCCCGCCTCGAAGCGTCCGCGGGTCAGCGAGCTGGGCGACAAGATCATCCGCTCCACCGGCGCCTACGTCGCCGGCGCGTTCCTCGTCGCGGTGTGCGCCGGTCTGAGCACGCTGATCTTCTCGTTCGTCGTCGGGCTGGGCGACTACGCCTTCGCACTCGCCTTCGTCGTCGGGCTCTTCTCGCTCATCCCGGTCGTGGGTGCGTTCGTGTCAGGCGCGCTCATGACGCTCCTGGCCCTGACGGTCTCCCCGACCGTCGCGCTGGTGGCGCTGGTCTACTACATCGCCTACCAGCAGGTGGAGTCCTACTTCATCTACCCGCGGATCATGAAGAAGTCCGTCGACATCCCGGGGTCGGTGACCGTGGTGGCCGCCCTCGTCGGCGGATCACTGCTGGGCATCGTCGGCGCCCTGCTGGCCGTACCGGTCGCCGCGGCTCTGCTGCTCCTGCACCGCGAGGTCTTCCTCAAGCGGCAGGACGCCCGCTGAGGTCGTGCTCCGGCTCGGGCTCCGGCAGGGGCTCGACCGTGAGCGGCGCCCTCCCCTCGCCCAGCTTGACCACGACCACGCCCGCCAGCACCAGCAGGCCCCCGGCCAGCTGGACCGGTCGGGGCAGCTCGCCGAGCAGGAGCCACGCCCAGATGACGGCCGCGAGCACCTCGCCGAGGGCGACGAAGGAGGCGAGGCGGCTGCCGAGGCGGCGTCCGGCGAGGATGCCGGTGACGTAGGCGAAGGCAGCGGTGACCAGTCCGAGCAGCACCACCGTGACCCACCACGGGAGCGTGAAGCCGTCGTACGCCGCATCCGCTGACGACACGTCGAACGGGAGGAGGCCGATCGCACCGGCCGTCCCGAGCACGACGCTCCCGACGAAGAGGCCGCCGGCGGCCAGGCTGATGCCCGGCAGGCCGTTGCCCTCGTCGGCGGAGATGATGAAGTAGCTCGCCGCACCCACCATCGCCCCCAGCGCCCACAGCACTCCCACCGTGCTGAGCTCCGCACCTGAGATCACGTCGAGCACGAGCACCAGTCCGCCCGCGGCCAGCACGGCACCCAGCACCGTCAGCCCGGACGGGCGGTGGCCGTGGCGCACCCACAGCCAGACGACGACCGCGACGGGCGCGGTGTACTCCAGCAGCAGCGCGACGCTGACCTGCATGTAGGTGACCGCGTAGAAGTAGCAGAGCTGCGCCCCGGCGACGGCGGTGATGCCGTAGACGGTGACGAGCCCGGCGTTGGCGCGCAGCAGGTGCATCCGGCCGCGCAGCGCCAGCAGGCCCGGCACCAGGAGGACCAGGGCTGCGAGGGCGGTGCGCAGGGTCACCGCCGCACCGGCGCTCCAGCCGGTGTCGAGCAGTCCGCGCGCGAGCGCCCCGGACATGCCGAAGGTCACGGCGGACGCCACGGCGAGCAGCAGCCCGGCCGCGGTCCGGGACGCACGGGCGTCATGGGTCAAAGCGGTCACGGTCATGACCGTAGGTGCGTCTCCTGTAATGTGTCAACATGCTTTTCACGGATGACACGGACGCGGCGCTGCAAGCGGCCGTCGCGCTGGTCAACTCCACCGACGAGCCCGGCGAGCCGCTGGGCTCGGTCGACGACCTGTCGGCGTTCCTCGCCTCCTGGCCCTACACGGGACGGCACGACGCGACCGCCGACGAGCTCGAGTCCGTACGCCGCCTCCGCCCGGCGCTGCGGTCGCTGCTGCTCGCCGACCGCGACGATGCGGCGGCCATCGTCAACGACATGCTCGCGCGAGCCAAGGCGCTCCCCCAGCTGCAGCGCCACCACCACTGGGACTGGCACCTCCACGCCGTCGACCCCGACCGGCCGCTCGACGAGCGCGTCGTGGTGGAGACCGCGATGGCGATGGTCGACGTCATCCGGGCCGACGAGATGTCGCGCCTCGACACCTGCGCGGCCGACGACTGCGACGACGTCGTCCTCGACCTGTCGCGCAACCGGTCGCGCCGCTACTGCTCCACCACGTGCGGCAACCGCGAGGCCGTCGCGGCCTACCGCGCGCGCCAGCGCACCTGAACGGCAGCCCTCCCCTGCCTCAGGGGAGAAAGCGCCGCAGCACCTCGAGGAAGACCTCCGGCTGCTCGGAGTGGACCCAGTGACCGGCGTCCTTGACCAGCACCCGCCGGTTGCGCGGGAAGCGACGGTCCATCTCCGGCGCGTGGTCGTCGGAGACGTAGTCGGAGCGGGCGCCGCCGATCCAGAGCACCGGGCCGTCGTACGACGCGTCGCCGAGCTCCTCCGCGGGCCAGCCGACGAGCGCTGCCATCTCCTCCCCGAGCAGGTCGAGGTTGACCTGCCAGTGCCAGCCGTCGTCCGTGCGTCGGAGGTTCTGGAGCAGGAAGCTGCGCACCACACGGTTGGGCACCGCCTCCTCGAGCGCCTCCTCCGCCTGGCCGCGGCTGCCCAGGGATCCGAGGTCGAGCTCACGCATCGTCTCGATGTAGCCGACGAACTCCCGCCCGCTCTCGTACGCCGCCGGGGCGATGTCGACGACGACCAGCCGCTCGACCAGCTCCGGGTGCCGCAGGGCGAGGCACATCGCGATCTTGCCGCCCATCGAGTGCCCGACGAGGGCGACCGGCTCGTCGCCCAGCTCGGCGGCGACGAGGTCGGCCAGCTCGAGGAAGTCGAACGTCTCGGTCCAGGGCGAGCGGCCGTGGTTTGGCATGTCGAGGAGCACGACCCGGTGGTCGGCGCTGAGGGCCTTCGCCGCCTGCGTCCAGTTCTTGCCCTGCCCGAAGAGGCCGTGGCAGAAGACGACGCGGGGCCCGGACTCGCCGAGCTCGGTGCGGTGCAGGCTCACCCGCCCATTCTCCCGCAGGCGCGTCAGGGCGCGGTCACCGACCCTCGTCGGTGAGGGGCGGGACTCAGAAGTCGAACCCGTCGAAGCCGTCGAACATGCCGCCGATGCCGTCGCCGATGCCGCCGAACATGTCGCCGAGGCCCTCGCCGATCGCTCCGATGCCCTCGCCGAGGCCGTCGAAGCCGCCGCCGAAGAGCATGCCCATGAACATCCAGTCCATCGGCGAGAAGGCGCCGAAGTAGCCCTGTGCGTAGGGCTGGTAGGCCCGACCGCCCTGCCAGTAGGGGACGCGGCGCGAGCCGACCATCACCTTGCGGATGTCGGGCTCGGCGCCGGCACGCACCCGCTCGACGTCGAGCGCGCACGCGGGGACCTCGCGCTGCGCGCCGCCCGGCGGGGTCCACGGGACGTCGGCGACCGACAACCCGTGGCGGGGGTCGAAGAAGCACGGGGGCCGGCGCTGCGGGAGCGGCTCTCCCGCGACCCGCGCGCGCACGCACGCCATCGCGTAGCGACCGTCCTCGAGGATCTCGGTGACGTGCTTGACGTCCTCGGGACGCGTGAGCGCGGCAGCGGCGGTCTTGGCCGACTCGTAGCAGTCGAGGGCGCGCTGGTAGTCGGCGTTGGCGCCCGCGTCGAGCGGCTGCCCCGCCATCTCGATGTCGAGGTCCTGCAGCTCCACACCGAGGGCGGTGACGTCCTCCTCGGCGAGCTTCTTCACCGGTGCGACCTCGGCCTCGACACGCGCCAGCTCTCGCTTCTTGCCCGTCTTGCCGGCGCCGACGGCAACCGCGACGAGGCCGCCGATGACAACCAGCAGGAGCACGAGTTCCATGGCCCCAGAGTACGCAGCGGCGGCAAGATCTCGCGGGCTGGCGCGGCTGGCTCCGACCTGCAAGAGCAGGCCGCCCATCGACCCCCGACGATGTGCGACCTGCTCCGACAAGCGGCCGGTGGGCAGCGGGGCCATCCCCTCGCGCGGCCTCGATGCCCTCGGCGTACGAGAAGACTCCCGCGAAGCGTCCGGTCCCGGCATCCGTAGTCCTACGTAACTCCTGCGCCCGGGAGCGATAGATTCACTCTTGTGCTGTCCCCCTGTCTCGGTCGCGAGGATGTCCAGCGCGCCCTCGACGAAGCACTGCAGGAGTCGCGGTGGGTCACCGTCGTCGGCCCGCCCGGCAGCGGCAAGACGCTGCTGGTGCGCCACGTCGCGGCGACCGCGGCCGCCTCGTGGGTCGACGCTCGCAACCTGCACACCCTCGACGACGTCCTCGTGGCTGCTCTGGAGAGCCTCGATGCCGAGACGGCGCCCGGCGACTCGCTGGTGGGCGCTCTGGGCCGGGCGGTCGACGGGCGCGAGTGCCTGCTCGTGCTCGACGGGCTCGACCTCGACACGACTGCTGCCGGGCCGGTGCTCCAGTCGGTGCTCGAGGCGACCCGCGACGCCCGCGTGGTGGTGACGGCACTGACCACGGCCGGCCAGCCGGCGGAGTCCGTCGTACGCGTCGGACCGCTGCCGGTGCCCTCCCAGCGCTCCCCGCTCGAGGGACCCGCCGTCGAGCTCTTCCTGCGACGCATCCGCACCGCGGGCGGCCAGCAGGTCGACCTGGCGGAGCAGGCGCACGAGGTACGACGTCTGCTGCGGGCCACTGGTGGGCTGCCGCTGCTCATCGAGCAGGTCGCCGTGCAGTCCGCCCTCGTCGGGCTCAGCAACGCCATGTCCGCGGTCAGCCTCGACCAGGCCGTCGACTCCGCCCACGACCTCCTCGACGAGGCGAGCGCCACCGCCCTGCGCCGGATCGGGCTGCTCGACTTCCACGTCGGGCTCGGCGTGCTCGCCCGCGTCCTGGGCGTGTCCGTGCCGGAGGCCGCCGAGATCGCCGGCAACCTCGTGCGGCGCAGCCTGCTCGAGCTCGACCCGCAAGGCCACTTCGACATGCTGTCGCCGATCCGCGGTCGTGCCCGGGCCCTGGCCACGCCCGAGGACCGGGCGGCGGTCCGCGCAGGACTGCTCGCCTGGGCGCAGGCCCACGCGCCGGAGCACGACAACTACGGCGCGGCCGACGCCGAGTGGCTGGGCGACCTGCCGGCGATGCGGCACGCCGTGCTGACCGCCTGCGCGGACCCGGCGACCCGTGCGGACGGCTACTCCGTCGCCAACCGCATCTTCTCCTCGCTCTACACCTCGATGCGGGCCCGCGAAGCCGTCGAGATCCTCGAGGGAGCGCTCTCCAGCGGGGACGGACCGCCCGCCATGGGCGCCCAGATCGCCCGACGGGCCGGGATCGCGGCCTCGGAGGTCCGCGGCACCTACGAGGGACTGTGGCTGCTCGCGCGGTCCGACGAGCACGCCTCGGCTGCGCCCATCCCCGAGGAGCAGCTGTCCAAGACCGCCTCCATCCGCGCCGAGATGCATCTCGACGCCGGCGACCTGGCCAGTGCCGAGATCGAGGCCAGGCGCGCGATCGACCTCGACCCCGACGGCTCGATCACCCGCCAGGCCACCCGCACGCTGGCCGACGTCTATGCCTCGCAGGGCCGTTTCGCCGAGGCCACTGCGGCCGCCGTCGCCGCCATGCCCGCCCGCACCACGGGTGACGAGCGCTGGATCGACCTGTCACTGCGCACCGTGCTGGCCCGGATCGCGCTCGAGCAGGGGCGCATCGCCGAGGCGGTCGCCGCCACACGCGCCGTCGTCGTCGAGGCCCGCGAGCTCGCCGAGGACCGGGTGGGGTTGCTCGCCGAGACGCTGCTGCGCAACCTCGACCCGTCGTGGGTCCCCACCGACGTCGTCCGCGAGACGCTGCCCTGGGCCGTCCGCCTTCCGGTGCTCGCCCAGGACGGTCGCGACCTGCTGGTCCGGGGCGACGCCAAGCGCGCGGCGGGCCTGGCCGCCGACGTGGTGGCGCTCGCCGACTCCGCCCGCCTGGGCCGCGACGGCGTCGACGCGCGCCTGCTGCTCGGTCGGGCCCTGGTGGACCTCGGTGACCTAGACCAGGCCACCACGACGTACCTCACGGCACTCGACCACTGCCGCACCATGGGCCTGCCGCTGCGGGCCGCCGACGTGCTCGACGGGCTCGCCGGGGTCGCCCGGGCGCGCGAGCTCCCCGAGGCGCGCGACCTCGCCGCGGCGGCCTTCGCCCTGCGCACGCCGCGCAAGGCGGTGCGCTGGGGCTACTCCGCCGACTACGACGTGGCGCCGGCCCACCGGACACCCGAGGAGTGGCTCGACGGCGACGACCTCTCCACCGACGCCGTCACCCTGATCGCCGCCGTCTTCAACCGGACCACGTCGGCGCGGCCGTCGGTGCTCGACGCCCTCACCGCCGCCGAGCGGCAGGTCGCCGAACGGGTCGCGCACGGACTCACCAGCCGGCAGATCGCCGAGGAGCTCTACGTCTCGCCGCGCACGGTCGACGCGCACCTCACCCACATCTACCGCAAGCTCGACATCAACACGCGCGCCCGGCTCGCCGCACTCGTGGTCGACAACCGCTGACCGGGCACCTCCTGCCCGTCCTCCGGGGGCTGGCCGCTGTCGGTGGGCCGCTGCAGGATGACCCCATGAGCCGGACGATCCAGGTGACCTTCGACGCCCGCGACCCCGAGGCGCTGTCCCGCTTCTGGGCCGACGCGATGGGCTACGTCAACCCGGGCCCGCCCGGGCGCGAGCTCGCGCCGGGGCAGGACCCGTTCGACGCGTGGCACGACCTTCTCGGCAAGATCGGCGTGCCCGAGTCGGAGTGGAACTCCCGGTCCGCGGCCGAGGATCCCGACGGCGACGGACCACGCCTGTTCTTCCAGCGCGTCCCCGAGGACAAGTCGGCCAAGAACCGGGTCCACCTCGACCTCCGCGCCGCGCCCGGTCTCGAGGGCGAGGAGCGGATGGCCGCCCTCGAGGCCGAGTGCGAGCGCCTCGTCGCACTCGGTGCGTCCCGGGTGGAGCGGCACGAGCCGGCCCCGCCCATGACTGCCGGTCACCTCGTGATGCGAGACCCCGAGGGCAACGAGTTCTGCCTCGATTGACCAGCTCGTCAGCGCGCGCTGTAGTCGCGGAAGCCGCGGCCGGTCTTGCGTCCGAGGTAGCCGGCCGTCACCAGGTGCTCCAGCAACGGGGCCGGGGCGAAGCCCGGCTCGCGGAACTCGAGGTAGAGCTCGCGCTGGATGGCCAGCGAGACGTCGTTGCCGACCACGTCGAGCAGCTCGAACGGCCCCATCGGCAGTGCACAGCCCTGCTTCATGGCGGTGTCGATGTCGTCGGCGGTGGCGTAGTGCGCCTCGAGCATCTTCACCGCGTCGTTGAGGTAGGGGAAGAGCAGCGCGTTGACGATGAAGCCGGAGCGGTCGCCGCACCGCACCGCGACCTTGCCGACCTTCTCGCACAGCGCGAGCACGGTCTCGGTGACGGCCTCGTCGGTGGCGACGGTGGAGACCACCTCGACCAGCTTCATGATGGCCGCCGGGTTGAAGAAGTGCATGCCGATCACGTCCTGCGGACGCTTGGTCACCTTGGCCATGGAGATGATCGGCAGCGACGACGTGGTGGTCGCGAGGATGGCGCCGGCCCCGCCCCGACCACCCTGACAGATCTCGTCGAGGTTCTCGAACAGCGTGGTCTTGACGGCGAGGTCCTCGGCGATCGCCTCGACGACGAGGTCGACGTCCTTGAGGTCGTCGAGCGACGTGGTGCCACGGACCCGGCCGAGCACCTCGAGCTTCTGCTCCTCGGTCGCGCGACCGCGCTGGATCTGCTTGTCGAAGTTCTTGGTGATCGTGGCGACCACGCCGTCGACCTTGTCCTGGCCCCGGCCGGTGAACAGCACGTCGTAGCCCGCCTTGGCGAACACCTCGACGATGCCCGAGGCCATCGTGCCGGTGCCGACGACGCCGACGAGCGAGATGTCGTGGCGCAGCTGCGGCTTGTCGTCCGCGCTCGGGGTGTGGGCGTCGGCGACGACGACCGGGCTGTCGGGCGCCTCGTAGGTGTAGAACCCCCGGCCCGACTTGCGACCGAGCAGGCCCGCGGTGACGTACTGCTTGAGGATCGGCGCCGGTGCGTGCAGGCGGTCGCGGCCCTGCTTGTACATCGTGTCGAGGATCTCGTACGCCGTGTCGAGGCCGATCAGGTCGAGCAGGGCGAGCGGGCCCATCGGGTAGCCGCAGCCGAACCGCATGGCGGCGTCGATGTCCTCGCGCGAGGCGTACTTGCCCTCGTACATCGCGACCGCGTGGTTGAGGTAGCCGAACAGCAGCGTGTTGGCGATGAAGCCGGCCTTGTCGCCGCACACGACCGGGTTCTTGCCGAGGTCGACGAGCAGCGACTGCACGGCGGCGAGCACGTCGGGCTCGGTGACGACGGTGCGGATGATCTCGACGAGGTTCTGCACGGGGGCGGGGTTGAAGAAGTGGACGCCCACGACCCGTCCGGGCCGGGCGTTGGCGGTCGAGATCTCGGTGACGCTCAGCGAGGAGGTGTTGGTCGCCAGGATCGCGTCGGGGCGGACGATGTCGTCCAGCGTGCGGAAGATCGACTTCTTGACCTCGAGCGACTCGATGACGGCCTCGACCACCAGGTCGGCGTCGGCGAGGTCCTTCATCTCCGTCGTGAGCGTGATCCGGCCGAGCAGCTCGTCGGCCTGCTCCTGCGTCATCTTCTCGCGCTTCACCGCTCGCCCGGTGGAGTGCTCGAGGTGCTCGCGCCCGCGCTGGACGGCTGCCTCGTTGACCTCGACGCCGATGACCGTGTAGCCGTCGCGGGCGAAGACCTCGGCGATGCCGGCACCCATGGTGCCGAGGCCGATCACGCCGACGGTGGTGAACTCGCGGGTAGCCGTCTCAGTCATGGACGCATGTTCCCATGCCGTCCCGGCATCACGGATGTGGGAAGCGTCACTCCGCCGGGGTCACCGGAGGACGGACGACCCGGACCTCGTCCCCCGGTCGGATCGGGCCGGGACGCACCACCTTGGCGCACAGCCCGCGCAGCCGGCGTGGCCTGCCCTCGGACCCGTTGACGAAGGCCAGCGCGTCCTTGCCGAACCGGGCGATGAACTTGCCACAACCGTTGTGGGGCTGGTCCGTCACCACGATGACCGCGCCGTCCGGACCACCGATGTGCAGGTCGCTCCAGGCCGGGAGGTTGGCGTGCGACAGGTCGAGGTCGACGAACATCTGGTCGCCTGCCAGCTGCTCGCGCCTGGGGTCCTGCGCGAGGAACTCGATCAGGCGGTGGTTCATCAGGTTGAGCTGCATGTCGGGGTGCGGCGAGCCGTCCGCCGTCCGGCGGCTCCCCCGCTCGACCCACGTGTCACCCACGAGGCCCTCGTCGACGTCGAGGTGGCCGACGTCGAGCACCTCACGCGCGCCCGGGCCGGGACGGCGTACGACCGCGCGCAGCACGCCGACGTCGCGCGGGCTCGCATCGATCGCGGGAAGGAAGCTCGCGATCTCGTCGGTGGTCCGGTGGGGACGGAGCACCCGCCGCATCCAGATCCGCCGGCCGTGTCGCGACAACCCGAGCCGCTCCTCGTTCGCCGAGATCGCGAGCTGGGACGCCGTGCGCGGGTCGTCGTCGGCGAACTCGGTGAAGCCGTGCCGGGCGTAGAAGGGTGCGTTCCACTCGATGTCGGCGTACGTCGTCAGGGTGAGCGCGCCGTGCCCCTTGAGCGTCGCCCGCTCCGCCGCGCCCTCCAGCAGCGCGGTCCCGACACCGCGACGCGCGTGGTCGGCGTGCACCGAGATCTGGTCGAGGTGGGCGTGCGACTCCAGGTCGACCACGTGCGCGAACCCGATCGCGGGGTCCCCCGCCACCAGGATGAATCCAGGCTGGGCCGCCCGGTCGTGCCCGCTCATGGCCGGCGAGGCGAGCGCGTCGCCGGTGAGGTCGCCCAGCACCGCCTCGAACATCGCGAGACCGGAGTCCTCGATCGCCGCGAGCAGCGGGAGGTCGCGTGCCCGCGCGGGGCGTACTGCGTGGTCGGTCACGGGGTCACTGTAGATTCGCCCGTCGTGAGGATCGTCGTCGCACGCTGCCAGGTGGACTACGCCGGACGGCTCTCGGCCCACCTGCCGCTCGCCACCCGCGTCCTGATGCTCAAGTCGGACGGGTCGGTCTTGATCCACTCCGACGGCGGCTCCTACAAGCCGCTCAACTGGATGTCGCCGCCGTGCACCGTGCGCGAGGGGGTCTCCGAGGACGGCCAGGCGGAGTGGCTCGTGACCGCGACGAAGTCCGACGACACCCTCCGGATCCTCATCGACGAGGTGCTGCACGACACCTCCCACGACCTGGGCGTGGACCCGGGCCTGCAGAAGGACGGCGTCGAGAAGCACCTGCAGGAGCTCCTCGCGGAGCACCCGGCGAGCCTCGCCGACGGCCTGACGCTCGTCCGCCGCGAGTACATGACGGCCATCGGTCCCGTCGACCTGATGTGCCGCGACGCCGACGGCCTCTCCGTCGCGGTGGAGATCAAGCGGCGCGGCGAGATCGACGGCGTCGAGCAGCTGACCCGCTACCTCGAGCTGCTCAACCGCGACCCGCTGCTCACCAGCAAGGGGCCGGTCCGCGGGATCTACGCCGCCCAGGAGATCAAGCCCCAGGCCCGCGTGCTCGCCACCGACCGCGGCATCGCCTGCGCCCTCGTCGACTACGACGCCCTCCGCGGGATGGACGACGCCGAGCACCGGCTCTTCTGATGGCGCCCGAGCGCATCTTCCACATCGCCACGGCCGAGGACTGGCGGCGGACGCTCGAGACCGGCACCTACACCACCTCCACGATCGGGCGCAGCCTCGAGGAGGAGGGGTTCATCCACGCGAGCCGGCGCGACCAGGTGCAGGGCGTCTTCGAGCGCTACTACCGGCACGCGGGCGAGCACCTCGTGCTGCTCACCATCGACCCGGCGCGGCTCTCCGGCGCCGAGGTGCGGGTCGAGCGAGTCGGTGACGACACCTATCCCCACGTCTACGGCCCGATCGACCGCGGGGCTGTCGTCGACGTCACGCCGCTCGACCGGCGCGGCCGGCCCGAGACGCTCATGTCGCTGTGGGTCAAGGGGATGGCCGTACGCATGGGGCTGGCGCTGGTCGTGATGCTCGGCGTCGCGATCCTGCTGTGGGCGCTCGGCGTCACCCGCTGACCGGCTCCCCCGCCCACGACCGCGCCACCCAGCCGTCGGCGTCGGCGTCGAGCGCGACCATGCCGCAGTTGGGCAGGAGCCGGTCGCGCGTGTGGTCGGGCGCGAGGTTGCGGGCCAGCAGGGGCAGGACCATGCTCATCACACCGCCGTGGCTGACCACGAGCACCGACTCGCCCCGGTGGGCGTCGGCGACCTCGTCGAGGACGGCGCGGTAGCGCGCCACCACCTCGAGCCCGCTCTCGCCCCCGGGGATGCGGGCGGAGAGGTCGCCGTCCAGCCAGGCGGCGAAGGTCGCCGCGAAGGGATCGGGGTCACCGGTGGTCCCGGCCGCGTCGCCGACGCCGAACTCGCGCAGACCGGTGCGTACGGCGACGTCGACGCCGAGCCGCGCGGCGACGATCTCCCCCGTCTGCACCGCGCGCGACAGGTCGCTCGTCCAGACCCGGGCGACCCGCTCGCCCTCGAGGCGGTCGCCCAGCTCGCGCGACTGGGTGCGGCCGAGCGGGCTCAGCCAGCCGCCGGCGTCGCTCAGCAGCTCGCTCTCGTAGTCGGCCGCACCGTGCCGGGCCACGATGACCCGGGCGGGGCACTGGAGGTCACCCATCGGCCAGGCCCGCCACCTCGTCGGCACTTCCCCACGAGAGCGTCATGCCGGCACCGCCGTGGCCGTAGCAGTGGATGACGTCGCCCACCCGCTCGAGACGCACCCCGGGGCGGGCCGGGCGCAGCCCGACCTTGTGCCGCAGCACCCGGGCGCCCTCGAGCGCGGGGACGAGGGCCGTGGCGCGGTGGAGCACCTGCTCGGCGACGGCCGGGTCGGGAGTGCGGCTCCACTCACCCTCGACCTCCGTGCCGCCGAGCACGACCTCGTGGGTGCGCGGGACGACGTAGGTGAGTCCGGACCTGTCGAGCGTCCAGCGGTCGAGGCCGACCTGCTCGACGACCACGACCTGGCCGCGGACCGGGTGGACGGCGGGGTCCGCACCGAAGTGCCGGGCGCCGAGACCGGTGGCGTTGACCACGAGGCTCCCGTCGGCGGGCAGCGCGGACAGGTTCATCCGGGTGAGGGTGCCCCCGAGCTCCTCGACGCGCGCCACCAGCCACCGCAGGAAGACCGGCATGTCGACGACCGGGCTGACGAACGTCCAGCCGTCGGCATAGCCCGGCGGCAGCGCCGTCTCCCGGTCGAGCGACGGCACCGCGACGCGCCACCAGGGGTCGGGCTGGTGCTCGCGCAGGACCTCGGTGCCGGTGAGCATCCGCACGCCCGTCCCCTCGTCGCCGGCGAGCGTCGCGAAGACGTCGTACGACGTCCTCCCCCACGCCGTCACGCGGTCCTGCGGGAGGGCGCGGTAGGGGTACCACAGGGCCGCGGCGACCGCGGAGGTCGTCTCGAGCGGCAGGTCGCGCGCGACGACGTCGACCCGGTGCCCCGCCTCGAGCAGACGCACGGCGCAGGTCAGTCCGACGACCCCGGCCCCCACGACGATGACGCGCCCCATGGGTGCAGTCTGTCAGCCCCCGGCGCCGGCCTGGCGCGGAGCGGTGGGGTCCTCACCCTCGTCGCCGTGCTCGCGGGCGACGTACTCCTCGATGTCCTCGATGTCGTCGCGGTTGCGGGTGGCCACGGCCAGCAGGTCGCTCATCGTGGCGACCTCCTCGACCTGTTCCTTGATGAACCACTGCATGAACTGCTCGGAGGCGAAGTCGCCCTCCTCGCGGGCGGTGCGCAGGAGTCCGTTGATCTGGTCGGTGACCCGGCGCTCCTGGGCCAGGGCGAGCTCCACCGGCGCCACCACGTCCGGGAACGTCGACGTCGGCGCGTCGACGCCCGGGATGACGACCTCGGCGTCGGTGTCGACAAGGTACTGGACCATCATCATCGCGTGCCCGCGCTCCTCGAGCGCCTGCTCGTAGAAGAAGGCCGCCATGCGGGGCATCGTCAGGGCGTCGTAGTAGATGGCGCAGGCGAGGTACTGGTTGTGGGCGGCGAGCTCGTTGCCGATCTGGGCGTTGAGCTGCTCGACGAAGCGAGAGGCGGGCACGTGGTCTCCTCGGTGGGGGTACGGGGCGGTCGCGTGTCGGCGGGGACGTCAGGCGGCCTTGGCGAGCTTCTTCTTGGTGACCTTCTTGCCGTCGAGCCGCACCAGCTTGCGCTTGTGCACGGTGTAGCCGGCGGGAAGGGTGCCTTCCTTCAGCATGCGCAGGGGACAGCGCTGGCAGCGCTTCTTCGCCACGCAGCACTCGGTCTTGGGGAGCTTGCGCGTCAGCCGGACGGGGTCGACCGCCTTGGCCCGCAGCTTCTTGTCCTTCTTGCCCACGCCGGGAGGGTAGCAGAGGGTTAGGAAAGCCTTACCTGCCCTGGTCCAAGCCGTGGGCAGCGCGGATCACGTCCACGAATCCGCCCATGATCTCGGTCAGCCCGAAGTCCTTGGGCGTGTAGACCGCGGCCACGCCCCGCTCGATCAGCGCTCGGGCGTCGGAGCCCGGGATGATCCCGCCCACGATGACCGGGACGTCCCCGAGCCCCGCGGCTTCGAGCCCGTCGAGCACGTCGGGGACCAGCTCCATGTGCGAGCCGGAGAGGATGGAGAGGCCGACGAGGTGGACGTCCTCGGCCACGGCCGCGGCGACGATCTGCTCGGGCGTGAGCCGGATGCCCTGGTAGATCACCTCGAAGCCCGCGTCGCGCGCTCGTACGGCGACCTGCTCGGCGCCGTTGGAGTGCCCGTCGAGCCCCGGCTTGCCCACCAGCACCCGCAGTCGACCGCCCAGCTCCTCGCCGGTGGCCCTGACCCGCTCGCGCACGGCGGCGAGCTCGGCGCCGGCCGACCCCGCGTCCGACACCGCGCCGACGGCACCGCTGACACCCGTCGGCGCGCGGAACTCGCCGAAGACCTCGCGCAGCGTGCCGGCCCACTCGCCCGTGGTCGCACCCGCACGGGCCGCGGCCAGCGTCGGCTTCATCAGGTTCGCGTTGGTCTTGGCGGCCTCGGCCAGCGCGGCCAGCGCCTCGGCGACCTCGGTCTCGTCGCGCTGCGCCTTCCACGCCTCGAGACTGGCCAGTGCGGCGCGCTCGGCCTCGGGGTCGGCGGCCTGGATCGCGGCGTCGAGGTCGGCGGTCAGCGGGGACGGCTCGGTCGTCTCGAACCGGTTGACCCCGACGATGACCTCCTCGCCGGACTCGATGCGGGCCCGTCGGGCGGCGTGGGCGGACACGAGGTTCTGCTTCATGTAGCCCGACTCCACGGCCGCGATGGCCCCACCCATCGCCTGGACCCGGTCGATCTCGGCCCTGGCGCCCTCGACCAGCTCGGCGACCTTGGCCTCGATGACGTGGCTGCCGGCGAAGATGTCGTCGTACTCGAGCAGGTCGGACTCGAAGGCGAGCACCTGCTGGAAGCGCAGCGACCACTGCTGGTCCCACGGTCGCGGCAGGCCGAGCGCCTCGTTCCACGCCGGAAGCTGGACCGCCCGGGCGCGGGCGTCCTTGGACAGCGTCACGCCCAGCATCTCGAGCACGATGCGCTGGACGTTGTTCTCCGGCTGCGCCTCGGTGAGGCCGAGCGAGTTGACCTGCACTCCGTAGCGGAAACGGCGCATCTTCGGGTCCTGCACGCCGTAGCGCTCGTGCGTGATCTCGTCCCACAGCTGCACGAAGGCCCGCATCTTGCAGGTCTCCTCGACGAACCGGACGCCGGCGTTGACGAAGAAGGAGATGCGGCCGACGACCTTCTCGAAGTCGTCCTCGGAGACCTGGCCCGAGCTCCGCACCTGGTCGAGGACGGCGATCGCGGTGCACAGGGCGTACGCCAGCTCCTGCACCGGCGTCGCGCCGGCCTCCTGCAGGTGGTAGCTGCAGATGTTGATCGGGTTCCACTTCGGGATCTCGTGGACCGTGTAGGCGATCATGTCGGCGATCAGGCGCAGCGAGGCCTCGGGCCCGAAGACGTAGGTGCCCCGGGAGAGGTACTCCTTGATGATGTCGTTCTGCGTCGTGCCGGCAAGCAGGTGGGCGACCTCGTCGGGCGGGAGGTCGGGGTTCTGCTCCTCCGCGACGACCTGGTACAGAGCGAGCAGCCACATGGCCGTCGCGTTGATGGTCATCGAGGTGTTCATCTCGGTGAGCGGGATGTCCGCGAACAGCTTGCGCATCTCGCCCAGGTGCGGGACCGGTACGCCGACCTTGCCGACCTCACCCCGGCTGAGCGGGCTGTCCGGGTCGTAGCCGGTCTGCGTCGGGAGGTCGAAGGCCACGCTGAGGCCGGTCTGCCCCTTGGCCAGGTTGGTGCGGTAGAGCGCGTTGGACGCCTCGGCAGTGGAGTGGCCGGCGTAGGTGCGCATCACCCAGGGCCGATCCTTGACAGGGCGGTCCGTCTCACCAGTCTCGGTCATGCTCGACAGGGTAGGGCGATGGTTACCCGGCAGTCACCGGTCGAGAGGTGTGACGGATGCCTCAGGCGGTGGCCGCGGCCCGCTCAACCTCGATCGCGTGCGCGAGCCGGGCCAGGTGCACCATCCGGCGTACGGCCGGGCCGGGGTTGCGGACGGTCAGGTGACGGCCGGCGAGCCAGGCGTGGCGGGTCGCGACCGCCAGCAGGCGCAGGGCGGTCATGTCGATCGTGGACACGTCCGTCATGTCGATGACGACGTCGTCGTCGAGCACGTCGATGCACTCGTAGATCGCGTTGCGGACCTCCCACGTGCTGCGCACGTCGAAGGCCCCGCGGAGGACGAGCACGTGTCCGTCCGTGACGATGTCCGAACCGACGTCCGAGACGATGTCCATCCGGTGCTCCTCACCGACGTCCCCCGACGTCTGGTCGTGACCCCTGTCACTCCTACTGACGTAGTTGTACCCCGTCAGGTTGCATCGATGCCTCACCTTTTCCGGCGCGTCTGGGCGGTTAGGCTCCGCCCATGGTCAACCTGACGCGCATCTACACCCGCACCGGCGACGCCGGACGCACCCGGCTCGGCGACATGAGCGAGACCTCGAAGACCGACCTGCGCCTCGAGGCGTACGCCTGCGTCGACGAGGGCAACGCCCACATCGGAGTGGCGCTGGCCCACGGCGGCCTCGAGGACGACGTCGTCACGGTCCTCACCCGCGTGCAGAACGACCTCTTCGACGTGGGTGCGGACTTCTCCACGCCCGTCGTGCCCGACCCGGCGTACCCCCCGCTGCGGGTCGAGCAGGACTACATCGACCGCCTCGAGGCCTGGTGCGACCACTACAACGAGGACCTGCCCGCGCTGCGCTCGTTCATCCTCAACGGCGGCACCACCGCGGCCGCCCACCTCCACGTCGCCCGCACCGTCGTACGCCGAGCCGAGCGGGCCGGGTGGGCGGCCTGGGCCGAGCACGAGGACACCATGAACATCCTCGCGATCACCTACCTCAACCGTCTCTCCGACCTCTTGTTCATCCTCGCCCGTCACGCCAACCGCGAGAACGGCGACGTGCTCTGGGTCCCCGGCGGCGAGCGCTGACAGCCCCGTCCGACGGGCTGTGGAGAGCGGCTGCCCGATGTCGGCCCGCGGTGACACGATGAGCCACCCATGGACATCCGCCACGCGCTCACCGACGCCTACCTCGCCGGGTTCTACGACCCCGGCACGCTGGCCCGCGCCCGGCACTGTGTCGACGCGGTCGAGGAGATCGAGGTCGTCCACGAGACCGACAGCTCGCTGACCGCCACCGCGACGGTCCTGGGCACAGCTCCCGTCCCCTACCAGGTCCAGTTCCACGCCGAGGTCGACGCCGCAGCCGACTGGGTCTTCAGCGCCTGCTCCTGCCCCGTCGCCCGCATGTGCAAGCACGGTGCGGCCGTCGCACTCACGCTGCGCTCCCCCGCGCCCACGGTCGACGGGCCGGTCTGGCGCCACCAGCTCGGCCGGCTGACCGGCGACCTCGAGGCCCGGGCGCGCTCGACGCTCACCGGTCAGCGCCTCGGGCTCGAGCTCAGCAGGCGGCCGGCGTCGCGCTGGTCCCGCGGCACGGCCGGTGAGCTCTCGATGCGCCCGGTGCGGCCCGGGGCGCGACGCGGATGGGCGCGCAGCGGCGCGGAGTGGAGCGACATCGCCGGGCCGGTCGCCACCTCGCGCTTCGTGCCCGCCCAGGTCGACGCCCTGCGCGCCCTCCACCGGGGCCTGGTCGCCCGCCACGCCTACCTCGTGGCCGGCGCCCCCTCCGCCCTGGAGGACTACGGCGACCGTCTGGTGCCGGCCCTGCGCCACGCGGTCTCGCAGGGGGTCACCCTCGTCCCCGGCGCCGGGCTCGCGGCGGTCTGCGTCGCCCCGGAGCCTGCAGAGGTCGTGGCCGACCTGGTCGAGGTCGACGACGGCCTGCGCCTCGACGTCTCGGTTCGGCTGCAGGGTCGACGCTGGCGCGGAGGCGAGGTGGTCCCCCTCGGCCGGCCTGCCACGTCGGTGGCCCTCTTCGAGGGCGACGAGGTGGTGCTGGCCGAGCTGGTCGACCCGTGCCACGACGCGCTGATGGACCTCGTCCTCGACCGCCGGGGCGTGACCGCACCGCGTGACGAGCGCGAGGCCTTCCTGCAGGCGGTCGCACCCCTGGTGCGCAGCCTCACGGTCGAGTCGTCCGACGGCTCCGTGGAGGTGCCGGCCCCGCCCCGCCCCCAGCTCTCGTTGACCGTGACCTGGCAGTCCTCGACCTCGGCCGAGCTCCACTGGCAGTGGGTCTACGGCGACCGTCGTTGCGACCTCGCCGCGACCGACCCGCTCGACGGACTGCGGGACCCTGCGGCGGAGCGCTCGATCCTCGCCACGCTGCCCGACTCGCTCGCCTCCTCGGGCGCGACCGCGCCGGACTCGGTGTCCGGGGGTGACGCCCTCGCGTTCGCCCTGCACGACCTCCCCCACCTGCGCACCCTCGCCGACGTCGACGTCGAGGAGCGCACGCCTCCCGACTTCCGCGAGTCGACCGAGGACCCCGAGATCGCCTTCGTGCTCGCCGAGGCCCAGCCCGACCACACCGACTGGCTCGACCTGGAGGTCCGGGTCAGCGTCGACGGGGAGCAGGTCCCGCTTCCCGACGTGCTGGCGGCCCTGACGCTCGAGGAGGAGTTCCTCGTGCTGCCCAGCGGCCTCTACGTCACCCTCGACCGACCCGAGTTCGCCCGGTTGCACGAGCTGGTGGCACTGGCTGCCCAGCTGCGCGAGTCTGACACCGACCGCCTCAGCGTGGGCTCCCACGACCTGGCCGTGTGGGCCGAGCTGGCCGACCTCGGCGTCGTCGACGGGCGGGCCGCTGCCTGGGTCGAGCGGGCGACCGCCCTGCGCGACGTCACCGAGCTGCCGCGTCCTGACCCGCCGGCGAGCCTGACGACCGAGCTCCGCCCCTACCAGCGCGACGGCTTCTGGTGGTTGGCCTTCCTGCACGCGCACGGGCTCGGCGGCATCCTGGCCGACGACATGGGCCTCGGCAAGACGTTGCAGGTGCTCGCCCTCGTCGAGCACGTGCGGTCCTCCGGGCTGGAGGCGCCGTTCCTCGTCGTCGCGCCCACCAGCGTGGTGACGGCGTGGCGCCAGCAGGCGGTCACGCATGCGCCGACCCTGCGCGTGGGCGTCGTACGCCGCCGCAGCGACGACGTGGCACGGATCGCCGCGACCCACGACGTGGTGGTCACCACCTACGCAATGTTGCGGCTCGAGCGCGAGCAGTTCGCCGGCCGGCGGTGGAGCGGTCTGGTGCTCGACGAGGCGCAGCAGGTCAAGAACCACCTCGGCAAGACCTACGCGGCCGCCCGCGCGATCGACTCCGACTTCCGCCTCGCCGTCACGGGAACCCCTTTCGAGAACAGGCTGATGGAGCTCTGGGCGTTGCTCTCGATCACCGCGCCCGGTCTCTACCCCACCTCGCGTCGCTTCCGCGACGTCGTGGTCGGCCCGGTCGAGAAGGACGGGGACGAGGCGGCGCTCCAGCGCTTCCGCACCCGCATCCGTCCCTTCGTCCTGCGGCGCACCAAGGACCTCGTCGCGGCCGAGCTGCCGCCCAAGCAGGAGCAGGTCCTCGAGGTCGAGCTCGAGCCGCGCCACCGCCGGATCTACGACACCCACCTCGCCAAGGAGCGCCAGAAGATCCTGGGGCTCGTGGACGACTTCGACCGAAACCGGATGGCCATCTTCGGCGCGCTCACCCGGCTGCGCCAGCTCGCCCTCGACCCCGCCCTCGTCGACCCCGCGCACGACCGGGTCGGCTCCGCGAAGACCGACCTGCTCGCCGAGCACCTCCTCGAGATCACCGCCGAGGGCCACCGCTCCCTGGTGTTCAGCACGTTCACCTCCTACCTGCGCCGCGTGCGCGACCGGCTCACCGAGGAGGGTGTCGCGACCGTCTACCTCGACGGCACGACACGCGACCGTGAGGAGGTCATCGAGGCCTTCCGCCGCGGCGAGGCGCCGGTGTTCCTGATCAGCCTCAAGGCGGGTGGCACCGGCCTGACCCTCACCGAGGCCGACTACGTCTTCCTGCTCGATCCCTGGTGGAACCCCGCCGCCGAGGCGCAGGCGGTGGACCGTGCGCACCGCATCGGGCAGGACAAGCACGTGCTCGTCTACCGCATGGTGGCCACCGACACCATCGAGGAGAAGGTGACGGCCCTCAAGGCGCGCAAGGCCGAGCTCTTCGCCAAGGTCGTCGACGGCGGCGGCGCCACCTCGACCGGCATCACGGCCGACGACATCCGGGGCCTGTTCGAGGAGTGAGCAGCGCGTCCTAGCCGACCCGAGCCGTCTCGGTGACCCGCTGCTCGCGGGCGGCCGGCACGACCAGGGCCGCGGGCATCAGGAGCACAGCGACCACCAGCAGCGCCTTGAGCGTGCCGACCTCGTCGCCGACGAAACCGAGGAGCGGTGGACCCGCGAGGAACGCCGCGTAGCCGATGGTCGACACCACGCTGACCCGCGACGCCGCTCGGACGGGGTCGTCGGCCGCGGCGCTCATGCCGACGGGGAAGCCGAGCGAGGCGCCCACGCCCCAGAGCACGATGCCGACCACGACCAGCGCGGGCTGGTCGGCGAGGACGATCAGAAGGACACCGGCCCCCGCGAGGGCCATGGTGCCCCACAGCACCACCACGCGGCCGAACCGGTCGATGAGTCCGGTCCCGGCGAAGCGGCCGGCGGTCATCGCCAGGACGAAGACGGCGAACCCTGCCACGCCCACCGCGTGGGACACGTCGTGGCCGTCGACGAGCGCGACGGCGAGCCAGTCGTTGGCCGTGCCCTCGGTCATCGCCAGGGCCAGCACCATCACGCCGATGAGAAGCGTGCGCGGCTCGAGCCATGCACGTGCGGCCGAGGACGCCTTCTGCTCGTGCCGCTCGGCGACCGGCAGGAAGGACGGCGACAAGCGCCAGACCAGCACGATGGCGAGCAGCACGACACCCACGAGGTGGGCCACCGCGGGCACGTCGAGCTCGATGAGCAGCGCGCCGCCCAGGGCGCCGACGACCGTGCCGCCGCTGAAGCCGGCGTGGAAGCGCGGCATGATCGTGCGCCTCAGGCCGCGCTCGACCTCGGCTCCCTCGACGTTCATCGCCACGTCCCACACGCCGATGCCGAGTCCGTAGACGAAGAGCCCCGCAACCGTCAGCGGCAGGACGTGGCCCAGCCCGAGCGCGGCAGCGACCATCCCGACGGTCGCCGCGGCCGCACCCAGCCGCACGATGCGCAGGGTGCCCAGGGCGTTGATGGCAGCGCCGGTCGTCGGCAGCGCGAGCACCGAGCCCATCGCGATCGCGAGGAGCACCAGGCCCAGCTGGCCGTTGGAGAGCCCGAAGCTGGAGCGCACCTCGGGGATGCGGGAGACCCAGCTGGCGAAGACCAGGCCGTTGAGGAAGAACGTCAGCCCCACGGCGTTGCGCGCGGCGGTCAGGGTCGGCACGGGTGCTGCTCCTCGGTGCGATGGCGAAACGTTTCGATCGAATCGATTCGATGCTATCGTCCACGACGTGCCCGGTCCAACTCGTACCCCCGCACGCACGCCCACGATGGCCGACGTGGCCGCTGCTGCGGGCGTCTCGCTCTCGACGGCCTCGCTGGCATTCTCGGGCAACAAGCCGGTCTCCGAGGAGACCCGCGACCGGGTGCTGGCCGCCGCGGGGGCCCTGGGCTACGCCGGCCCCAACCCGTTGGCCCGCAACCTGCGCCGCGGCCGCAGCGGCGTCGTGGGCGTCGCCGTGGGTCGACTCAGCACGGCCTTTCGCGACCCGGCAGCGCTGCCGATGCTCGACGCCGTCTCCGAGGTCCTCGACGCGGCGGGCCTGGGCCTGCTGCTCATGCCCGAGGGCGACGAGCACGCCGGCCTCCCCCTCGACGCGGTCATCTACGACATCTGTGGGTGCGAGACCTGGGGAGCGTACGACGACCTGGTGGCGCGGGGAGTCCCGCTGGTCGTCGTCGAGGGCCCCTCGTGGCCGGGTGCCACCTACGTCGACGTCGAGCACCGGCGCGGCGCGGCCGACGTCGCCCGCCACCTCCGCGACCTCGGCCACCGGCAGGTGGCGACCCTCACGCTGGATCCGTCCCACCCCCAGCGCGAGCGCGAGGCGGGACTGCGCGAGGTGTTTCCGGACGCGGAGGTCATCGGTCCGTGCGCGAGCGACCTCGTCGCCGCCCAGAGCATGGTGAGTGCGTGGTGGGAGGACGGCGGGGCGGCGACCGCGGTGGTCTGCCAGAGCGACGTCCAGGCCGCGGGGGTGGTGCTCGAGGCGCGACGGCGCGGGATGGAGGTCCCCGGTGACGTCAGCGTCGCCGGCTTCGACGGGGTCGCGACGCCGTGGCTCGACCTCGAGCTGACGACGGTCGTGCAGCCGCTGGCCGAGAAGGGACGGGCCACGGCACGAGCCGTGCTGTCCCGCATCGCCGGCGAGGTGGTCGACGACGTGCTGCTGCCGGTCCGGATGCGGGTGGGTGGTTCGACGGGCCCCGCTCCGCAGGTGGGGTGACTAGCGCTTGTTCCAGTCAGTGCCGGGCGGTCCGGCCTCGAGCCAGGACTGGAAGCCGGTGAGGGACGCCTCGCTCATGGCGATCTCCAGCGGCTCACCGTCGTAGTGGCACGACGCGACGACGTGACCGTCGTAGAGCGACATCTCCTCGGCGCCGGCCGGGGAGCGGCGACCGGCGTACTCCAGGAGGTCACGGGCCCACACGCGCTTGGGGCGTGGGGACAGGGAGAAGATCCGGAACCACTCGAGCGACTGCCCGGAGTAGCGCCCGATGCCGAGCAGCCAGCCGCGCCCCGGGTGCTCGGTGCGCGCCCGGTAGCTGAGCTCGAAGGTGCCGCCGTGTCGCGCCAGCAGGCGGCGTCGGACGATGAGGGCGATGCCGTAGAGCAGGGCGAGGAGCAGGCAGAGCCCGACGATGTCGAGCGCCCATTCCCAGACCGGCATCCACACCCCTCGAACGCAGTGAGCGCACGAACCCTGCGGTTCGTGCGCTCACCCTAGCGGTCGGTCCGGAAGCCTCGTCAGGAGGCCCGCTCGACGGCCCGGATCCGGGCCTCGGCCCGGCGCACGGCCTCCTGGGCCGCGTCGTCGTTCTCGCCGGCGCCCTTGGCCCGCTCGAGGTCCTGGCGTGCCTTCTCCAGGTCGATCTCGTGGGACATCTCGGCGCGCTCGGCCAGGATCGAGACACGGTTGTCGGCGACCGAGATGAACCCGGCGTCGACGGCCGCGATCCAGGTCTCGCCCTCCGCCGTCTGCACGTCCACGACGCCCTCGATGATCGAGGACAGCAGCGGCGCGTGGTTGGGCAGGATGCCGACGTCGCCCTCGGTGGTGCGGGCGATGACCATGGTGGCCTGACCCGACCAGACGAGCCGGTCAGCAGCGACCAGCTCGACCTGGAGGGCCTTGTCGGTGGAGTCGGCCATCAGAGGCTCTTCTGGATCTCGGCCCACTTCTGCTCGACGTCGTCCAGACCGCCGCACATGAAGAAGGCCTGCTCGGCCACGTGGTCGTACTCGCCGTCGGCGATCTTGTTGAACGCCTCGATGGTGTCGGCCACCGGGACGGTCGAACCCTCGATGCCGGTGAACTGCTTGGCGACGTAGGTGTTCTGCGACAGGAAGCGCTGGATGCGGCGGGCCCGGGAGACGATGATCTTGTCCTCCTCGGAGAGCTCGTCGACACCGAGGATCGCGATGATGTCCTGGAGCTCCTTGTTGCGCTGCAGGATCTGCTTGATCCGCACGGCGCAGCGGTAGTGCTCGTCGCCGATGTACTGCGGGTCGAGGATCCGCGAGGTCGACGTCAGCGGGTCCACGGCCGGGTAGATACCGAGCGAAGCGATCTCTCGCGAGAGCTCGGTCGTCGCGTCGAGGTGCGCGAAGGTCGTGGCCGGGGCCGGGTCGGTGTAGTCGTCGGCGGGGACGTAGATGGCCTGCATCGAGGTGATCGAGTGACCACGCGTCGAGGTGATGCGCTCCTGCAGCTGGCCCATCTCGTCGGCGAGGTTGGGCTGGTAGCCCACCGCGGACGGCATGCGACCGAGCAGCGTGGAGACCTCGGACCCGGCCTGCGTGAAGCGGAAGATGTTGTCGATGAAGAGCAGCACGTCCTGCTTCTGCACGTCGCGGAAGTACTCCGCCATCGTCAGCGCCGACAGGGCCACGCGCAGACGCGTGCCCGGCGGCTCGTCCATCTGGCCGAACACGAGGGCGGTCTGCCCGAGGACCCCGGCCTCCTCCATCTCGACGATGAGGTCGTTGCCCTCACGGGTGCGCTCGCCGACACCGGCGAACACCGACACACCACCGTGGTCCTTCGCCACGCGGGCGATCATCTCCTGGATCAGCACGGTCTTGCCGACCCCGGCGCCACCGAACAGGCCGATCTTGCCGCCTTGCACGTAGGGGGTCAGCAGGTCGATGACCTTGATGCCGGTCTCGAACATCTGGGTCTTCGACTCGAGCTGGTCGAAGGCGGGCGCCTTGCGGTGGATGCCCCAGCGCTCGTTGACCTCGAAGGTCTCGCCCTCCTCGAGGTTCAGCACGTCACCGGTGGTGTTGAATACCTTGCCGAGGGTCGCGTCGCCGACCGGCACGGTGATGGACTCGCCGGTGTCGGTGACCTGCGCGCCGCGGACCAGGCCGTCGGTGGGCTTCATCGAGATGGCGCGGACCATGCCGTCACCGATGTGCTGGGCCACCTCGAGCGTGATGGTGGTGGTCTCGCCGCCGAGGGTCAGGTCGACCTTCAGGGCGTTGTAGATCGCCGGCATCGCGTCGGTCGGGAACTCGATGTCCACGACCGGGCCGATGACGCGCGTGATGCGACCGACCGAGCCGGCGTTGCCGCTCGTGGTGGTCTCTTCAACAGTGGCAGTCATGTTCTCTCACTCACTCCCGGCGTTGGCGTCGGCGAGGGCGTTGACGCCACCGACGATCTCGCTGATTTCCTGGGTAATACCGGCCTGGCGGGCCTGGTTGGCGATGCGGGTGTACTTCTTGATGAGCTCGTCGGCGTTGTCCGTGGCGGACTTCATCGCCTTCTGACGTGCGGCCAGCTCGGAGGCGGCCGCCTGCAGGAGGGCGAAGAAGATGCGGCTCTGGACGTAGCGCGGCAGCAGGGAGTCGAGCACCTCCGACGGGGACGGCTCGAACTCGTAGAGCGGCAGGAGGTCGTCCGGCGCGGTCGCCTCGGTGCCCTCGACGACCTCCAGCGGGAGGAGGCGTACGGCCGTGGGCTCCTGGCTGAGCATCGAGCGGAACCGCGTGTAGACCACGTGGACCTCGTCGACCGCCCGGACGTCGGAGTCGGCGTCCTCGGCGTCGGCGAGGAACGAAGCGATCAGCGTGGCGCCGATCTCGGCCGCGACGTCGTAGGTCGGCTGGTCGGAGAAGCCCGACCAGGCCTGCGCCACCTCGCGCTGGCGGAACTTGAAGTAGGCCTCGCCCTTGCGACCGCTGGTGTAGAGGTCGACGGACTTGCCCTCCTCCTTGAGCTTCTCGACGAGGCGCTCGGCCTCCTTGATGACGCTCGAGGAGTAGGCACCGGCCAGGCCGCGGTCGGAGGTGACCACGAGGACGGCTGCCTTCTTGGGGTCCTCCGGCTCGGTGGTCAGCGCGTGGTCGACGTTGGAGAACGTCGCCACGGCCGACACCGCGCGGGTCAGCTCGCGGGCGTAGGGCGCTGCGGCCTGGGCTCGCTGCTGGGCCTTGATGATCCGCGAGGCAGCGATGAGCTCCATCGCACGCGTGATCTTCTTCATCGACTCCGTCGACCTGATCCGCGCGCGGTACTCGCGTACGGAGAGAGCCATGGCGTCAGCCCCGCTTCTGCTTGACGATCTGCTCCTGCTCGACGTCCTCGTCCTCGAGGGCGACGTGCTCTTCCTTGCCGGCCTTGATGCTCTGGCCGTCGGAAGTCTCGAACTGGTCGAGGAAGGAGTCGTAGGCCTTCGCGAGCTCGGCCTCGGCGGAGTCGTCGAACTTCTGCGTCTCGCGGATGCCGGCGAGGATGCCCTCGTGGCTACGGCGCAGGTAGTCGAGGAACTCGTGCTCGAAGCGCAGCACGTCGTCGGTCGGCACCTTGTCGAGGCGGCCGCTGGTGCCGAGCCACAGCGAGACGGTCATCTCCTCGAGCGGGTACGGCGAGTACTGCGGCTGCTTGAGCAGGGCCATCAGGCGCTGGCCGCGGTCGAGCTGCTGGCGCGAGGCCGCGTCGAGGTCGGAGGCGAACATGGCGAAGGCCTCCATCGCGCGGAACTGCGCCAGGTCCACCTTGAGCGAGCCGGTGACGGCCTTCATCGCCTTGGTCATCGCCGAGCCACCCACACGGGAGACCGAGACGCCCACGTCGATCGCCGGGCGCTGGTTGGCCGCGAACAGGTCGGACTGCAGGAAGATCTGGCCGTCGGTGATCGAGATGACGTTGGTCGGGATGAACGCCGAGACGTCGTTGGCCTTGGTCTCGATGATCGGCAGACCCGTCATCGAGCCGGCGCCCATCTCGTCGGACAGCTTCGCGCACCGCTCGAGCAGCCGGCTGTGCAGGTAGAAGACGTCGCCCGGGTAGGCCTCGCGCCCCGGCGGCCGGCGCAGCAGGAGCGACACGGCACGGTAGGCCTCGGCCTGCTTGGTCAGGTCGTCGAAGACGATCAGGACGTGCTTGCCGTCGTACATCCAGTGCTGGCCGATGGCCGAGCCGGTGTAGGGGGCGAGGTACTTGAAGCCGGCGGAGTCGGAGGCCGGGGACGCCACGATGGTGGTGTACTCCAGGGCGCCGGCCTCCTCGAGTGCGCCACGCACCGAGGCGATGGTCGAGCCCTTCTGGCCGATGGCGACGTAGATGCAGCGGACCTGCTTGGTCGGGTCGCCGGACTCCCAGTTCTGCTTCTGGTTGATGATCGTGTCGATGGCGATCGTGGTCTTGCCGGTCGCCCGGTCACCGATGATCAGCTGGCGCTGGCCACGGCCGATCGGCGTCATGGCGTCGATCGCCTTGATGCCGGTGGCGAGCGGCTCGTGCACCGACTTGCGCTGGACGACGCTGGGCGCCTGGAGCTCGAGCGCACGGCGCCCGGAGGTCTCGATGTCGCCGAGGCCGTCGATCGGCTGGCCCAGCGGGTCGACCACGCGGCCGAGGTAGCCCTCGCCGACGGGCACCGAGAGGATCTCGCCGGTCCGGCGGACCGACTGACCCTCCTCGATCTTGTCGAAGTCGCCGAGGACCACGACGCCGACCTCGCGGGTGTCGAGGTTGAGGGCGATGCCCAGCGTGCCGTCCTCGAACTCGAGCAGCTCGTTGGCCATGACGGAGGGCAGTCCGCTGACGCGGGCGATGCCGTCGGCGGCCTCCGCTACGGTGCCGACCTCTTCCGTGGTCGCCGTGTCGGGCTTGTAGTCGGACACGAAGCGCTGGAGCGCGTCCCGGATCTCGTCCGGACGGATGGAAAGCTCCGTCATCTCATCTCACCTGTTCCTGGTCTGCTGGTGCTCGAAAGTGCTGGGCTCGAAAGTTCTGGGTGGTGCCTGGGTGCCGCTGGTCAGCCGGCGAGCCTGCGCCGGGCGTCGTCGAGGCGGCTGGACACCGTCCCGTCGATGACGTCGTCGCCGATCTCGACGCGGATGCCGCCGATGACCTCGGGGTCGACGACGACGTTGAGGTGGATCTCGCGCCCGTAGGTGCGAGAGAGCGCCTCGGTGAGCCGCCGGCGGTCGGCGTCCGAGAGGGGACGCGCGACGCGAACGGTCGCCACCCCCTGCCCGCGCACCTCGGCCGCGACCTTCTGGTAGTCGGCCAGCGCCACGCCGACCGTGCGATAGCTGCCCGACAGCGACTGCTGCACGAGCGCGACCGTCGCGGGGAGGACCTTGTCCCCCAGCAGGTCGGCCAGCAGCCGGGACTTGTCGTCGCGGCTGCGGGCCGGGTCGGACAGCGCGTCGCGCAGCTCGGGGTTGTCCTGGACGACCTGCCCGAAGGCGAACAGCTCGTCCTCGAGGCGACCGGCGTCGCCCCCCGCGGACTGCGCGACCGAGACCACACCGAGGCGCTCGAGGGCGTCGGCGAGGTCGCGGCTGGCGGTCCAGCGCTGGGCCACCGCGACGGTGACCACGGTGAGCGCCAGGTCGGAGACCTTGCCGGACAGCACCTCGCGGAGCAGTCCGGCCTTGGCGTCGCCCTCGACGGCGGCGTCGGTGGCGACGCGCCGCAGGGCGGGCTCGGCGCGGAGGAGGTCCGCCACGCCGAACAGGTCCCGACCGACGGCACCGGTGTCACCAGCGCCCGTGAGGGCGCCTGCGGTCGCGGCGTAGGCGTCGGCAGAGGCTCCTCGCATCATCAGTTGACGCTCCCCGACGTGGTCGAGCCAGCGCCGTTCTGCGCCTCGAGCTCGGAGAGGAACCGGTCGACCACGCGGCTCTGGCGAGCCTCGTCGTCGAGGCTCTCGCCCACGATGCGGCCGGCCAGGCCGGTCGCGAGCGCGCCGACCTCGGCACGGAGCGAGGTGACCGCCTGCTGACGCTCGGCCTCGATCTGCGTCTTGCCGTGCTCGACGATGCGGGTGGACTCGGCCTGGGCCTGCTCCCGCATCTCGGCGATGATCGCGGCGCCCTGCTCGCGCGCCTCCTCACGGATGCGAGCGGCCTCGTGCCGGGCGTCGGCGAGCTGCTTCTCGAGCTCGGCGAGCTTGGCGTCGGCCTCGGCCTGCTTGGACTCGGCCGCACTGAGTCCACCCTCGATCGCCCGCGTGCGCTCGGCGAACGTCTTCTCGAAGCTCGGCACGACGAACTTGCGCATGAGCGCATAGAGGATCGCGAAGACGATCAGGGCGAGGATGACCTCTGACCAGACCGGCAGAACCGGACTGTGGGTCTCCCCCTCCGCCGCCGCCAGGACGATGTGGTCCATGAGTCGAACTCCTACGGTCTAGAGCTGGGTGAGGCGGACGTCAGAGAGGCAGGACGAACGCGAGCGCGACGGTGATGATGAAGAGCGCCTCGGCGAGAACGAAGCCAAGGATGGCGATCGACTGCAGACGGCTCTGGGCCTCGGGCTGGCGCGCGACACCGGAGATGAACGCGGCGAAGATCAGGCCGATACCGACACCGGGACCGATGGCGGACAGGCCGAGACCGACCAGGTTGATGGAGCCTTCCACGGCTTTTCCTTTCGTCGGCGACGCGTCTCTCGCGCCGCTGTTTGGCGAAACTTGTGGGTGGTGCGCATCAGTGCTCGTCGGCGAGGGCCTCGCCGATGTACATCGAGCTCAGAAGGGTGAAGACGTAGGCCTGGAGGAACATGACCAGCATCTCCAGGAAGCTGACGCCGATGCCGAGCCCGAAGGACAGCAGGCCGACGGCTCCGTAGAGGAGGTTGCCGCTCGCGAGGAGCGCGGCACCGCCGGTGGCGAACAGGATGAGCAGCAGGTGACCGGCGAACATGTTGCCGAACAGACGGAGCGTCAGCGTGAACGGCCGGATGATGATGTTGGAGAAGAACTCCAGCGGGACGAGGAGCAGCAGGATCGGGCCTCCGACGCCGCTGGGCATCGTGGCGTGCTTGAGGTAGCCGAGGGGCCCGTGCTTCCAGATGCCGGCGCCGATGTAGAGCAACCAGCTCATCAGGGCGAGCGGGACGATGAAGCCGATGCGCGAGAAGCTCGGGAACTGCAGGAACGGGATCACGCCGTAGTAGTTGTTCACGAGGATGAACGTGAACAGCGTGAAGAGGTAGGGCACGAACTTCATGTAGTGCTCGCTGCCGATGTTGTCGCGAGCCATGGTGTTGCGCACGAAGCCGTAGACCATCTCGCCGGCGAACTGCAGGCGGCCCGGCACCAGCGAGGCGTTGCGCGTGGCAGCGTAGAAGAAGCCGAAGACCAGCACGGCCGACAGGGCGAGCAGCAGCATCGGCTTCGTGACGTCACCGAAGATCGGCGGCAGCTCGAAGCTGCCCGGACCGGGGGGCGCGAAGCCCGAACCGCCCTCTGCCGCGACAGGCTGGCTGTAGCTCACTCCGACTCCTCGTTGCTCGTCTTGTCACTCGTCTGGGTGGTGCTCTCCTGCTCGCCGGCCGTGAGCCGGGTCAGCTGCAGGATCATCAGGTACGTGCCGAGGCCCGCGCCCAGCAGGACTCCCACCGCCACCAGGTAGCGGGTGCCCAGCCACTGGTCCAGCAGCCAGCCGACCGCGCCGTAGAACAGCACCCCGGCCACGAGGTAGCTGGGAGCACTGTTGCTGCGAGGTTGGGAGGAAGAGGCACTGGACTCGGCCATCGCGCCCCGAACGTTAGCAGTCGCCGTGACCATCACTCACCCCCGGGCGGGAGGTCGAAGTAGGGCGCCCGCTCGCGCGCGGTCAGCACCAGGTGCGCGACCGTCCACACCACCGTGGCGAGCACCATCCCCGCGGCCAGCCAGCCGCGCGCCTGGTCGCCGGAGAACGCCTCGCCGCGGGTGATGGCGAGGAAGACCAGCAGCACGATCGCGAGCTGGGTCGCATACGTGACGAGGGCGACCAGCAGCGACGCCGTGGGCATCGCGCTCGCGACGACGTGCAGCGACAGCGTCCCGAAGGACACCACCGCGACCACCAGTCCCGCCCCGACAGCGGCGGCCGCAGCGGCCTCCGCGCCGTGCACGACGGCGGCGATGGCCACCAGGAGCACACCGGCGAGGGCCGTCAGCGCTGCCGCTCGGACGACGACCCAGACGCCCGGCACGAGACTGCTGCGGCGGGTGGTCGCGCGGCTCTCGGTCGTCATGTCGGCGGCCTGTCTGGTGTCTTGATCCGGTGCGTCTGACTGCTCGTGAAAACTATCACAAAGTCGTGGGCCCGCCGCAATCACGGCCCTGTGACGGGCTCGTCCGCCCGTCCCTCGACGGTGGCGTTCTCGGGCAGTCCGGTGTCACCCAGGCCGGTCTTGCGCGGCCGGTGCAGCTTGGGCAGCACGAAGGTCAGCGTCACGCTCAGCACGATCATCGAACCGAGGCCCCACCACACCAGGGGGTCGTCGAACAGGCTGACCAGGACCGCTCCCGTCGCGATGGTGAAGGCCCACGTCCACATGATCAGCACCGCGCGCCGCTGGGAGTGGCCGATCTCGAGGAGGCGGTGGTGCAGGTGCTGCTTGTCGGCACTCATCGGCGAGCGGCCCGCGCGCGTGCGTCGTACGACAGCCAGCACGAGGTCGACGATCGGGACCATCAGCAGCGAGATGGGCAGCAGCACCGGTAGCACCGTCACGAAGAGGCTGTTGCCCGTCGTCTCCGGCATGCCGACGAACTGGCCGGTCAGGGTGAGCGCGCTGGCGGACAGCACCAGCCCGATGAGCATCGAGCCGGAATCGCCCATGAAGAGGCGTGCGGGATGGAAGTTGTGCGGGAGGAAGCCCGCGCACGCCCCGGCCAGGGCGGCGCTCAGCAGGGCGCCGGTCGTGGCGAGGGTCAGGTTGGTCTGCGCGGAGGCGAAGTAGCAGTAGAGGAAGAACGCCGCCGCCCCGATGCCCACCACCCCCGCGGCCAGGCCGTCGAGCCCGTCGACGAAGTTGACGGCGTTCATCGTGCCGATGACCACGACCAGGGTCAGCACCGCACCCTGGACGTCGTCGAGGGAGAACTGGGTCCCGTCGGCGGCCGGGAAGTAGTAGAACCGCACCCCCTGCGTCACCAGGAGGCCGGCGGCGAGGACCTGTCCGCCCAGCTTGGTCAGCGCGTCGAGCTCGAAGATGTCGTCGATGACCCCGACGGCGCACACGAGGGCGCCGGCCAGGAGCACGGCCCCGGCGTCGGGGAGGACGAACTCCTCGCTCGTCGACAGGAACGGCAGGTGGCGGGCGACGAGGTAGGCCGCGTAGAGCCCGCCGAGCATGGCCAGGCCGCCGAGGTAGGGGATCGGCTCGGCGTGCACGTCGCGGTCGCGCACCTTGGCGACGGCTCCGGTGCGCAGCGCGATCTCCCGGGCGACGACCGTGAGCAGGTAGGTCACCGACAGGGCGACCAGGAACACGAGGAGGTACTCCCGCATCCGGCCTAGCCCTGGTCCTCGAGCACGACCCCGTGCTCCGCGATCGCGGCGTTGAGCTGCTCGAGGGACAGCGCCCCGAGCCGCAGCACGCGACCCTCGGGGACGGTGACGTCGATGATGGTCGAGGCCTCGCCGCCCGGGGAGGCGCCGGCGTCGACGATGACTGCGACGGCGTCGCCGAGCATCTCCTCCGCCTGGTCGGCGTCGGTCGCCGCAGGACGGCCGGTGAGGTTGGCCGAGCTGACGGCCATCGGCCCCGTGCGCTCGAGGACGGCGAGGGCCACCTCGTCGTCGGGCATCCGCACCGCGACGGTGCCGCGGGTCTCGCCGAGGTCCCACATGAGCGAGCCCTGCTGGCGGCACACGAGCGTGAGTGGTCCGGGCCAGAACTCCTCGACGAGGGTGCGCGCCCAGGGCGGCACGCCCTCCGCGAGCGCGTCGAGGGTGGTCGCGGCCGAGACGAGCACGGGTGGCGGCATCTCGCGGCCGCGGCCCTTGGCCTGGAGGAGACGTCGTACGGCGTCGTGGGAGAAGGCGTCCGCGGCGATGCCGTAGACGGTGTCGGTGGGGATCACCACCAGGTCACCGCGTCGTACGGCGCCGGCCGCGGCGCTCACTGCCGCGTCCCGCTCCTCCTCCGTCGAGGTCGCAAGCCTGTCCACGTCGCTCATCGTGCCAGCCGCGCGGTCAGGTAGCGCGGTCGACCCGCGAGGTCGGGGTGGTCGACCACGTCGACCCAGCGGCCGGACGCTGCGAAGACGCTCGGCGCAGCCGCTCCCTGGACGTCGGCGTGCTCGGCGCCCGCCACTCCCCCGGGTCGCAGGAGCAGGGCGGCGCGGCGCTCGAGGACGCGCATCGCGTCGAGGCCGTCGTCGCCGGAGAAGAGCGCGAGGTGGGGGTCGTGGTCGCGGGCCTCGACGGCGACCGACTCCCACGCCTCGAGCGGGACGTAGGGCGGGTTGCACACGACGACGTCGACCGTGCCGGTCAGGTCGTCGAAGGCGGTGGCCATGTCGCCGGGACGCAGGTCGACACCGGTGCCGGCGAGGTTGCGCTCGGCCCAGGCGAACGCCTGCTCGTCGAGCTCGACCGCGTGCACCTCCGCGTCGGGGACCTCGTCGGCGACCGACCGCGCGATCGCGCCCGAGCCCGTGCAGAGGTCGACGACCACCGGCGCTCGCTCCCCCTCGACCCGTGCCGAGACGAGCCGGGCCTGCTCGATCGCCCACCCTGCCAGCAGCTCGGTCTCCGGGCGTGGCACGAAGACACCGGGTCCGACGGCGAGCTCCACGTGGCGGAAGGCCGCCGTGCCGACCAGGTGCTGCAGCGGCTCGCGCGCCGCGCGGCGCGCCACCAGGGCGTCGTACCGCTCACGCTGGTCGGCGTCGAGGTCGTCGACCAGCAGCAGCCGGCCGAGGCCGACGTCGAGGACGTGGGCGAGCAACAGCTCGGCGTCACGCTCGGGCGATGCGACGCCCGCCTCGCGCAGCCGGGCCGCGGCCGCGCGCCGCAGGTCCCGGGCGCCGCTCACGACTCGAGGGCCGCGAGCCGGGCGGCCATGTCGGTCTCCACGCACGAGTCGAGCACCGGCTGGAGGTCGCCGTCGAGCACCTGGTCGAGGTTGTAGGACTTGTAGCCGGTGCGGTGGTCGGAGATCCGGTTCTCCGGGTAGTTGTACGTGCGGATCCGCTCGGAGCGGTCGACCGTGCGCACCTGCGAGCGGCGGGCGTCGCTGGCCTCCGCGTCGGCGGCGTCCTGGGCGGCTTGGAGCAGGCGCGAGCGCAGGATCCGCATCGCGGACTCCTTGTTCTGCAGCTGGCTCTTCTCGTTCTGGCAGCTCGCCACGATCCCGGTGGGCACGTGGGTGATCCGCACGGCCGAGTCGGTGGTGTTGACGCTCTGGCCGCCGGGTCCGCTCGAGCGGTAGACGTCGATGCGCAGGTCGTTGTCGTCGATCGTGACGTCGATCGGCTCCGCCTCGGGCGACACGAGGACGCCGGCGGCCGAGGTGTGCACACGGCCCTGCGACTCGGTGACCGGCACCCGCTGGACCCGGTGCACCCCGCCCTCGAACTTGAGCAGGGCGTACGGCGCCTGGCCGGGCTCGACCGTCCCTCGGGCCTTCACGGCCGCGGTGACCGACTTGTAGCCGCCGAGGTCGGACTCGGTGGCGTCGAGCAGCTCGACGCTCCAGCCGCGCGTCTCGGCATAGCGGGAGTACATCCGCAGCAGGTCACCGGCGAAGAGCGCCGACTCCTCGCCGCCCTCCCCCGACTTGATCTCCAGCAGGGCGTCCTTGCCGTCGGCCGGGTCGCGCGGCACCAGCAGCCGCCGCAGCCGCTCCTCCGCGGTGTCGCGCCGCGCGGCGAGGTCGTCGGCCTCCTGCGCGAAGGCCGGGTCGTCGGAGGCAAGCTCGCGCGCCGCCTCGATGTCGTCGCCCAGCCGGAGCCACTCCTGCCAGGTCGACACGACGGCCGTCAGCTCGGCGTAGCGCTGGTTGAGCTGCTTGGCCAGGCGTTGGTCGGCGTGGGTCTCGGGGAGCGCGAGGCGTCGCTCGAGGTCGGCGTGCTCCTCGCGCATGCCGTCGACTGCTTCGAACACGGTGACTCCTCGGTCCGGGTCGGAGGGCTGGGTGCGCAGACGACAAGGCGCCGGCCTCCCGCGGTGAGCGGGCGACCGGCGCCTGGCGTGGACTACTTCTTGTCGGCCGGAGCCTTCTTGGCGTAGCGGGCCTCGAAGCGGGCGACGCGGCCGCCGGTGTCGAGGATCTTCTGCTTGCCGGTGTAGAACGGGTGGCACTGCGAGCAGACGTCGGCGTGGATCGAGCCGGAGGTCGCGGTGCTACGGGTCGTGAACTTCGCGCCACAGGTGCAGGTCACCTGGGTCTCGACGTACTCGGGGTGGGTGTCCTTCTTCATGGTGTCCTCTCGAATTGCTCCGGGTCGCCCGCGTGGATGCGTAGTGACGTGAACCGGAGCCGGCGCACAAGTGTGCCACCGGTGTGAACAACGGCGCCAATCCATGGATTCCCGCTCGGGAACCCCCGATCAGCGGGCGCCGACGACCTTCGTCACGGCCTGCGGGGAGTCGGCGGCGGCGAGCTGCTTGCGCAGGTCACCGACGACGGCGCCCTCGGCCGGGGCCAGCAGCTTCTCCTCGTGCCGGGTCCCCGAGGCCGCCACGTCGACCGCGGGCACGATGCCCTTGGCTGCACGCTCGGTGCTGAGCACCAGCTCGAGGTTGGCCGCGCCCGCGAGCTCCTCGAGGAAGAACTCGTCAGTGGCCGAACCGGTCCCGACGGCGACGGTCGCCAGGATCGTCAGCGAGCCGCCGTCCTCGACCGCGCGCGCCGCGCCGAAGAACTCCTTGGTCGGGTGCACCGCCGAGGCGTCGACGAGGCCGGCGAGGACGCGTCCGTTGGCCGGGGCCGCCAGGTTGTACGCCCGACCGAGCCGGGTGAGCGAGTCCAGCAGGACGACGACGTCGTGGCCGAGCTCGACCAGTCGCTTGGCGCGCTCGATGGCGAGCTCGGCGACCAGGGTGTGGTCGCCCGGCTGCCGGTCGAAGGTCGAGGCGACGACCTCGCCCTTGACGGCGCGCTGGTAGTCGGTGACCTCCTCGGGGCGGGTGTCGACCAGGACCACCATGACGTGGCACTCGGGGTTGTTGGTCGTGACCGACTGGGCGACCGACTGCAGGAGCGTGGTGGCGCCGGTACGCGGAGGCGCGAGGACCAGGCCGCGCTGGCCCTTGCCCACCGGGGCCGCGAGGTCGACGACGCGCCCGATCAGGTCGGCGTCCGTGGCGAGGCGCAGCCGCTGGTGCGGGTGGACCGGCACCGCGTCGGCGAACTGCGGGCGCTCCTTGGCGCCCTCCGCCTCGGTGCCGTTCACGCTGTCGATGCGGACCATCGGGTTGAACTTCTCCCGGCGCTCCCCCTCGCGCGGCTGGCGCACCTGGCCGACCACCGCGTCGCCGCGGCGGAGGTGGTACTTCCGGACCATCGACAGCGACAGGTAGACGTCCTCCGGGCCGGGCAGGTAGCCCGACGTGCGCACGAACGCACAGTTGTCGAGGACGTCGAGGATGCCGGCGGCCGGCACCAGCACGTCGTCCTCGAGGATCGTGGTGTCGGGCTCGTTGCGGCTGCCACCCTGACGGGCCGTCGTACGGTCGCGCCCGCGACGACGGCGGTTGCGGCGGCTGCCGCCCTCGCCGTCCTCGTCGTCGTCACCGGCGTGCTGGTCCTGGCGCTGCTGGTCCTGGCGGTTCTGGTCCTGGCGGTCCCGGTCCTTGGCCTGCTGGCCCTGCTGGTTCTGCTGGTTCTGCTTGGCCTTCTGGTCCTGCTTCTGGTCCTGCTGCTTGTCCGACTTCTTCTGGCCCTGCTTCTCGACCCGGTCGGCCTTCTGCTCAGACCGATCGGACTTCTGCTCGGATCTCTGGTCGGTGCGCTGCTCGGGCTCTTTCTCGGACCGGTCCTCGGTCGTGCCCCCTGCGCGCTCGGCCTGCTGCTCGGCGGCGCGCTGCTTGCGGGTGCGGGTGCGCACGGTCGTCTGCGGCGCCGGCTCGGCGGCCGCCTCCGTGGTCTGCTCCGACCGTTCGGGCTGCGGGGCCGGCTGCTCGGCACGGGACGGCGCGGACTGGGCCGGGCCGCCGGACTGGAAGGCCCGGATGGCGTCGACGAGCTGCGCCTTCTTCATCGAGCCTGCGCCGGCGATGCCGAGGCCCGCGGCCATCGACTTGAGGTCGGCCAGGAGCATCGAGCTGAGCCCGCCGGACTTCTTGGCAGGCTTGGTGGCAGCGTTCTCCGCAGCAGCAGAGGGGGTCTCGGTCACGTGGGTCCTTCGCACGTCGCGTCGCCTCCCGGACCGGACGATCGGCCGGTGAGGCGGATGGTGGTCGCCCGTCCACGCGGCCCTCGTGACATCGCGAGGACGGGGACGGGCTGGTACGCCGAGCGGCGCGCGGTCAGGTTAGCAGGGACGCGGCCGTACGAGAGCATGTCGGTGCAGAACTGCGGGACCGTCCTCGGCGCTCCCGTGGGTGGCGGCACATCGCAGGCGTCCGACCACTGCAGGTGCAATCTGCCGCCACCACCGACAGGCCTCCGGCGATGGTGGCGGCACATCGCACTCCGCACGCCACGTCAGACGCGATCTGCCGCCACCCCTGATGGGGCCCCGGCGTCAGAGGACGATCGCGCCGCTCGGCTCGATGGCCAGGTCGTGGCACGACCAGCCGGCCGGGCAGCGGGCGGTGATGGCCGAGGTGTCGGCCGTCCCGAAGGCCAGCACGGTCGGCCCGGCGCCGGAGACGACGGCGGGTACGCCGTCCGCGCGCAGCCGGCGCACGAGCGCCAGCGTCTCGGGCATGGCGGGCTCACGCTGGTCCTGGTGGAGCCAGTCGCGGGTCGCGGCGAGGAGGTGCTCGGGCTGCCCGTTGAGGGCGGCGACCAGCAGCGCGGTGCGCCCGGAGTTCGCGGCGGCGTCGGCGTGCGGCACGGAGTCCGGCAGCAGGCCGCGGGCGACGGTGGTCTCCACCCCGGTCGGCGGGACGAACACCACGGCGGTGATCCGCGGGTCGACCCCGGCGCGGACGGCGTACCAGTGCCCGTCCTCGCGTCCGGAGATGACGAAGCCGCCGTAGAACGCCGGGGCGACGTTGTCGGGGTGGCCCTCCAGGTCTGCGGCGAGGTCGAAGAGCGCGTCGTCGGAGGCGAGCAGCTGGCCGCCGGCGACCAGTGCCCGCGCCAGCACGACGCCGGCCACGATCGCGGCGGACGAGGAGCCGAGCCCACGGGCGTGCGGGATGGCGTTGCGGCATCGCAGGCGCAGGCCGGGCGGCTGCTCCCCCATCAGCTCGAAGGCCGCGCGCATCGACCGCACCACCAGGTGTTGCTCGTCGCGGGGTACGCCGTCCGCGCCCGCGCCGTCGACCTCGACCTCCAGGCCTTCGGGAAGCACCTCCGCCTCCAGCTCGTCGCGCAGCGACAGCGCCAGGCCGAGGGAGTCGAAGCCCGGTCCGAGGTTGGCCGAGGTCGCCGGGACGGTGACCCGCACCGGCCCGTCGACGAACTGCGCCATCAGGAGAGGCCGGCCGCTGCTGCGGCGGCTGCGACGTCGGCGTCGACCACCGTGTCGACGATGTCGCCGCACGACTCGAGCGCCGTGGCGGTGTCCTTGAGCCCGTGACCGGTGACGGTGATCGCCAGCGTGAGGCCGGCGAAGCTCTCCCCCGCCGCCAGCGCGGCGAGGAGCCCCCCGACGCCGGCCGCGGACGCCGGCTCGACGAAGACACCGTCGTGGCGCGCGAGCTCGAGCTGCGCGGCGAGGATCTTCGGGTCCGACAGCGCGGCGAACCCGCCCTCGGACTCCTTGGCCGCCTGCTCGGCGAGGTGCCAGGACGCGGGGTTGCCGATGCGGATCGCGGTTGCCTTGGTCTCCGGGTCGGGGAACGGCTCGCCAGTGACCAGCGGCGCCGCACCCTCGGCCTGGATGCCCCGCATGCGCGGGCGCCTGCTCGCGCGGCCCATCTCGGCGTACTCGGAGTAGCCGAGCCAGTAGGCCGAGATGTTGCCGGCGTTGCCGACGGGCAGGAAGTGGACGTCCGGGGCGTCACCGAGGAAGTCCACGATCTCGAAGGCGGCCGTCTTCTGCCCCTGCAGGCGCACCGGGTTGACCGAGTTGACCAGCGCGACGGGGTAGTCCTGCGACAGCCCGATCGCCATCGCGAGGCAGTCGTCGAAGTTGCCGCGCACCATGATCACCTGCGCACCGTGCACGACCGCCTGGGCGAGCTTGCCGGCCGCGATCTTGCCCTCCGGCACGAGCACGAGCGGCTTGAGCCCGGCCTTCGCGGCGTACGCCGCCATCGACGCCGAGGTGTTGCCGGTCGAGGCGCACACCACGGCCTTGGCTCCCTCGTGGCGCGCGTGGGAGATGGCAGCGGTCATCCCGCGGTCCTTGAAGGAGCCGGTGGGGTTGTCGCCCTCGACCTTGAGCCAGACCTCTCCCCCGGTGAGGCCGGAGAGCCACTCGGAGTGCACCAGCGGGGTGCCGCCCTCGCGGAGCGTCACCGCCGGAAGGTCGGCCGGCAGCTCGAGCAGGTCGCGGTACTCCTCGATGATCCCGCGCCACTGGCGGGTGGGTCCGGCGCTCACTCGTCGCCGCCCTCGACCCGCATGACCGAGGTGACCTCGCGGACGATGTCCATGCTGCGGAGCTGGTCGACCGTCGCGCTGAGCGCGGCGTCGGGGGCGGCGTGCGAGACGACGACCAGCTGGGCGTCGGCGCCCCGGCCCTCCTGGCGGACGGTCTGGATCGACACGTCGTGGTCGGCGAACGCGTTGGCCACGGCCGCGAGCACGCCGGCGCGGTCGTCCACGTCGATCGCGACGTGGTAGCGGGTGCGGGTCTCCCCCATCGGCAGGACGGCACGGTCGGCGTACGCCGACTCGCCGGCGCCGCGGGTCTCGGCGAGGCGGTTGCGGGCGACGGTGACCAGGTCGCCGAGCACGGCGCTCGCCGTGGGCGCGCCTCCTGCGCCGGGGCCGTAGAACATCAGCTGTCCCGCGGCCTCCGACTCGACGAACACGGCGTTGTAGGCCTCGCGGACGCTCGCGAGCGGGTGGGAGCGCGGGATCATCGCCGGGTGGACGCGCGCGGCGACCTGCTCCTGGCCGTCGGGGCCCGGACGCAGCTCGCAGATCGCGAGCAGCTTGACCACGGAGTCCATGTCGCGGGCGCTGGCGACGTCGGCGGCGGTGACCTCGGAGATCCCCTCGCGATGGACGTCGGCGGCGGTCACGCGCGAGTGGAAGGCGAGGCTGGCGAGGATGGCCGCCTTGGCCGCGGCGTCGAAGCCCTCGACGTCGGCCGTCGGGTCGGCCTCGGCATAGCCGAGCTCCTGGGCCTCCTCGAGTGCCTCGGAGAAGCCGGCGCCGGAGGTGTCCATCTTGTCGAGGATGAAGTTGGTGGTGCCGTTCACGATGCCCAGCACCCGGGTGACCCGGTCGCCCGCGAGCGACTCGCGCAGCGGGCGCAGGATCGGGATCGCACCGGCCACGGCCGCCTCGTAGTAGAGGTCGCGCTCGGCCTTGGCCGCCGCCTCGAACAGGGTCGGGCCATCCTCGGCGAGCAGCGCCTTGTTGGCCGTGACGACGCTGGCGCCGTTGTCGAGCGCGGACAGGATGAGGGAGCGCGCCGGCTCGATGCCGCCGATCACCTCCACGACGAGGTCGACGTCGTCGCGGGCGACCAGACCGTGCGCGTCGGTGGTCAGGAGCCCCTCGGGCACGTCGACGTCGCGGGGCGCGTCGAGGCGTCGTACGGCGACCCCCACCAGCTCGACGGGTGCACCGACCCGCGCGGCCAGGTCGTCGTGCTGCTCGGCCAGCAGCCGCACCACCTGGGAGCCGACCGCACCGCAGCCCAGCACCGCCACGCCCAAGGTGCGCTTGTCACCTTCGCTCATCAGAGAACACCCACATCGGTCGCCAACAGGTCCGCCACAGTCTCTCGTCGCACCACGGTGAAAGTCTTCCCGTCCCGAACTCCGATCACCGGAGGACGCAGGGCGTGGTTGTAGTTGGACGCCATGGATCTGCAGTACGCACCGGTCCCGGGCACCGCGACGAGGTCGCCGGGACGTACGTCGCCGGGCAGGAACTCGTCCTTGACGACGATGTCCCCGGCCTCGCAGTGCTTGCCGACCACCCGCGACAGCGCTGGCGGTCCGCCGGAGGAGCGGGAGGCGATCGTGGCGGAGTAGTCGGCGTCGTAGAGGGCGGTGCGGATGTTGTCGCTCATCCCGCCGTCGACGGACACGTAGGTGCGCACCAGCCCGCCGTCCAGGGCGACCTCCTTGACCGTGCCGACCTCGTAGACCGTGCACATGGAAGGTCCGACGATCGCCCGGCCGGGCTCGATGGACAGCCGCGGCAGCGCGATGCCCAGGCCGCGGCACTCGTGCTCGACGATCTTCGAGATCTCCGTGGCCAGCTGCGCGGGATCGGACGGGTCGTCCTGGGTCGTGTAGGCGATGCCGAAGCCTCCGCCGAGGTCCATCTCCGGCATCTCGGGGCCCACCTCCTCGACGACGCGCGCGTGCAGCGCGAGCACACGACGGGCGGCCACCTCGAAGCCGGAGGTGTCGAAGATCTGGCTGCCGATGTGGGAGTGCAGGCCCAGCAGGCGCAGCCCCGGCGCGTCGTGCACCCGGCGGACGGCCTCGAGCGCGTCGCCGCTGGCGATCGAGAAGCCGAACTTCTGGTCCTCGTGCGCGGTGGCGATGTACTCGTGCGTGTGGGCCTCCACACCGGCGGTGACGCGCACCATCACGCCGATGGTCCGCCCAAGCTCGGCGGTGACGGCGGCCAGCCGCTCGATCTCATGGAAGGAGTCCACGATGACCCGACCCACGCCGAGCTCGACGGCCCGCTCCAGCTCGTCGCGGGTCTTGTTGTTGCCGTGGAAGCCGACCCGTTCCATCGGGAACCCGGCCCGCTCGGCCACGGCCAGCTCGCCGCCCGAGCACACGTCGAGAGACAGCCCCTCCTCGGCCAGCCACCGGGCGACCGTGGTGCACAGGAAGGCCTTGCCCGCGTAGTAGACGTCGTAGTCTGCGAAGGCGTCACGGAAGGCGACGGCCCGGCTGCGGAAGTCGGCCTCGTCGAGGACGTACGCCGGTGAGCCGTGCTCGCGCACCAGCGCGGGCAGCGGCACACCCCCGACGCTCAGGACACCCTCGTCCTTGGTGGCCGTCCGCGACCAGAGCAGCGGGACGAGGGCGTCGGGGTCGCTCGGCTCACGCAGCCAGTGCGGGCCGCGCAGCGCGCCGTCCGCGTGGGCCCAGCCGGACGGGTGCGCCGTCGGCACGCCCGATCACATCCTCTCGGGAGCCGAGACGCCGAGCAGGTCGAGCCCGTTGGCGAGGACCGTCCGGGTCGCGTCGACCAGCATCAGCCGCGCACGGTGGAGGTCGGACGTCTCCTCGTCACCGCGCGGCAGCACGCGGCAGCTGTCGTAGAAGCGGTGGTACGTGCCGGCCAGCTCCTCCAGGTAGCGGGCCACGCGGTGCGGCTCGCGCAGCTCGGCGGCCGCCTTCACCACCCGCGGGAACTCCGCGAGTGCCCGCAGCAGCTCGCCCTCCTTCTCGTGGATGAGCAGCTCGGGGTGCGACGCGGCGGTGACGCCCAGGTCGGCGGCGTTGCGCATCAGGCTGGACACCCGCGCGTGGGCGTACTGCACGGTGAAGACGGGGTTGTCGTTGGTCGCACGCGACCACAGGTCGAGGTCGATGTCGATCGGGCTGTCGCTGTGGTAGCGGGCCAGCGCGTAGCGGCTGGCGTCAACGCCGATCGCGTCGACGAGGTCGTCGATGGTGACGACCGTGCCGGCGCGCTTGGACATCCGCAGCGGCGCGCCGTCCTTGAGCAGGTTGACCATCTGGCCGATGAGGATCTCGAGGTTCTTGCCCGGCTCGTCACCGAAGGCGCTGCACATGGCGTTCATCCGACCGACGTAGCCGTGATGGTCGGCGCCGAGCATGATGAAGCAGCGGTCGAAGCCCCGCTCGCGCTTGTCGAGGTAGTAGCCCAGGTCGCCGGAGATGTAGGCCGGGGTGCCGTTGGACCGGATGATCACGCGGTCCTTGTCGTCGCCGTACTGCTCGGTGCGTAGCCACAGCGCGCCGTCGGCCTCGTAGGTGTTGCCCATCTCGGTGAGCCGCTCGATGGCGCGCTCGACGGCACCGGAGTCGTGGAGTGACTTCTCGTGGAAGTAGACGTCGAAGTCGACCCCGAAGTCGTGCAGCGACTTCTTGATCTCGTCGAACATCATGTCGACGCCGACCTCGCGGAAGACCTCCTGGGCCTGCGCGTCGTCGAGCTCCTTGACGTCGGGACGTCGCTCGACGACCGCCGAGGCGATGTCGTGGATGTACTGCCCGCCGTAGCCGTCCTCGGGAGCCGGCTCGCCCTTGGCGCTCGCCAACAGCGACGAGCTGAAGCGGTCGATCTGGGCGCCGTGGTCGTTGAAGTAGTACTCCCGGGTGACCTCCGCCCCGGTCTTCTCGAAGATCCGGCCGAGAGCGTCGCCGACCGCTGCCCAGCGCACGCCGCCGAGGTGGAGCGGCCCGGTCGGATTCGCAGAGACGAACTCGAGGTTGATCCTCTCACCCGCGAACGCGTCGGAGGAGCCGTACGCCTCTCCCGCCGCGACGATGTCAGCGGCGACCTGCCCCTGGGCGCCGGCCTCCACCGTGATGTTGAGGAAGCCCGGTCCGGCGACCTCGACCTCGGCGACGCCGTCGGCGGCGCGGAGCCGCTCGGCGACGAGGTCGGCGAAGGCGCGCGGGTTGGTCCCGGCCCGCTTGGCGAGCTGGAGTGCGACGTTGGTCGCGTAGTCGCCGTGCCCCTTCTGCCGGGGTCGCTCGACCGTGACCTGGGTCGGTACGCCGTCGGGCAGCGTGATCGCGCCGTCGGCCACGAGGGCCTCCAGCACGTCGACGATGGTCTCGGAGAGCTGATCGGGATTCACCGGGCAAGCCTATCGGCGGCCCGCAGCGACGACCGAACCGGTTTCACGCCGTGGCCCACAGACCCGCGACAGGTCCTGCCCTAGGGTTCGGGGCGTGACGACGCACCCCACCTACGACCAGCTGATCGATCTCCCGGCCTACGTCGAGCAGCCCGTGCCGATGCCCTTCGAGGACATCAACGGCCACCTCAACGTCCGCCACTACATCGGCATCGCCAGCGAGGGGCTCGACGAGTCGCTCGTCGAGGTCGGCATCCCGCAGATGTGGCCCCTGACCCACGGGCACGCGTGCTTCAGCGCCGAGCACCACGTCACCTATCTCAACGAGCTGCGCACCGGCGACACGATGTCGGCCCGCGTGCGACTGCTCGGCCGCTCCGAGCGCGCCGGCCACGCCCTGGTGTACCTGCTGGACGAGACGCACCAGCGGGTGGCGTGCGTGGTCGAGGAGATCTTCCTTCACATCGAGCTCGAGGACCGGCGCACCGCGCCCTGGCCCGAGGACGTCGCCGCCCAGCTCGACGCGCGGATCGCCGAGCACGAGGGCCTGCCCTTCCCCGTCGTCACCTCCGGGTCGCTCGCCCTGCGCTGAGGCGGTTTCACCACCGCGCCGCACGACCGGTAGTCTTCACCGCGCACCAGGCCCGGAGCGATCCGGCAGGGTGCGGGCCTCCGTAGCTCAGGGGATAGAGCACTGGTTTCCGGTACCAGGTGCCGCAGGTTCGAATCCTGCCGGAGGCGCCCTGTGATGTCTCAGGACTTCAACGACGACGGACCTACGACGAACGTGGGTCCGTTGTTCATTTCCGGCCCCGGCTCCGTGCTCTCGCTGACGGACGTGACCTGTCCGGCTCCCCGTCGTTGAGCGGGCGAGGGAGCTGCCGGCCGGTCGCTCGGACGGCCGGGTGTCGCTCCCCGCAGACCCTGGGAGGGGACATGGAGAAGACCCAGCGACTGCTCGTCGCCGCCGTCAGCCTCGGCCTCAGCGCCGCACTCGCGCTGTCCACCGGTGCCGCACCGGCGCAGGCGGGTGGTTCCACCGGTGCCCGCGCGGCGAAGGCGGACCAGCTCACCGGCTTCGGCTACCGCGGCGACGTCTACGGCGTGAAGCTCGTGACCGACAGCGTCGAGGCGCTCGACCTCAAGGACGCCCACGCGCAGCAGCTGTGCACCCGGGCGGCCGGCAGGGTCGTCGAGCAGCAGAGCGCGGTGTCGGTCCCCGACAACCCGCTCATCCGGGTCTCGGCCAGCACCAGCCGCACCGAGACGTACGCCGACGGCGAGACGCACGGCGTCCGCGGCACCAACACCATCGGCGACATCAGCATCGGTGGGACCGTCGGGCCGCTGGTCACCCCCCGCCTGGTGATCAAGGGCCTGCAGACGACCGCCCACGCCTTCCACACCCCGCGGGGCTACGGCCACGACGAGGGGTTCACCTTCGCCAGCATCTCCCTCGAGCTGCTCGACGACACCGTGGTCGAGCAGCTGCCGCCCGAGCTCCAGCAGCTCCTCGCCCCGCTCGACCAGGTCGGCGACACCGTCTTCACCGGCACCCAGCAGGCCGCCCAGCAGGTCTTTCAGGTGCTGAGCGACGTCACGAAGCCCATCGTCATCCCCGGTCTCGGCACGATCGCGCTCGGCTACGAGAACGGGCGCGCCAACAACCACAACGCCCAGTCGCAGGCCTCGGCGCTGCGCATCGAGGTCACCGCCGGCGACCGCCGCCAGCTCGTCGAGCTCGGCACTGCGCGCGTCCGGATGGGCGGCCCGGCGCCGGCCGGCGTCTTCCGCTCGGGCGGCACCGCCATGGACTACCAGGCACTGCAGGGCGCACTGCGGTTCGGCAACGTCCAGCACAAGGCGCTCCCCTGCCAGGGCACCCGCGGCCGGACGCAGACCTACCAGGTCCCCCACGCCACCCAGCTCGTCCCGGTCCCGGTGCAGCTCGACGGCGTGACCTACCAGGTCAACGGCGACCAGTTCCGCGCCAAGGCCGGCAAGAAGCGCGGCAAGGTCGCCAAGGGCTGGTCGCGCACCGCGATCAGGTCGGTCTCGATCCCCACGGCCCAGCTGGTGATCACCGATGTCAGCTCACGTGCGGCGATGCGCCAGAAGGCCGGCAAGCGGGTCGGTTCCAAGGTCTCGACCGGCGTGGGCTCGATCACCGTCGCCGGCCAGCCGCTGGCGGTCCCGGCGCCCGGGGAGGTCGTCGAGCTGCCGAACGGCGTCGGCGAGATCCAGCGCCAGCTCGTCGACACCGGCTATCGCGGCTCCCAGGTCATCGGGCTGCGGATCAAGCTCTACACCGACGCCGTCGTCATCGACCTGGCCCGCACCGCAGGACGGATCTACGAGGGCTGACCGGCTCAGCAGTGCCGCAGGGCGGCGTCCTGCCGGGCCTCGCGCCCCAGGCGCCGCGCCTGCGCCACGTCGGGGAAGACCACACTGGCGGCTCCCACTGACCCGATCCGCCCGCGCACGACGCACGTGGTGATCCTGCGCGGGTCGACCTGCGCGACGGCCTGGGCGATCTCGAAGAGCTCGGCCGGCGAGGCGTTGGTGTCCGTGTGGGCCATCAGCGACATGACGCCCCGCTCGATGAAGCCGGGCACGTCGGCCTGCGCGCGGATGCGGGCGTGGATCCCGCGCAGGGTGCGCTGCTGGTTGGCCGAGCGGTCGAAGTCACCGCCCGGCAGGTTGTAGCGGATCCGTGAGAACGCCATGGCGTCGTAGCCGCCGAGACGGATCCGGCCGCGGGCGAACCCCTCCTTCTTGAGGTTGGGGTCGGTGAAACGGCGCGGGTTGGTGACGGTGATGCCCCCGATGTCGTCGATCATGTCCTCGAAGAACGGGAACCGGGTGACCACGACGTAGTCGGGCTCGATGCCGATCAGGTTGCGCATCGCCCCGGCCATCCCGCGCGGGCCGGCGAAGTAGAGGGCAGAGTTGATCTTCTCCCGTCCGTGTCCCGGGATGGCGACCCACGAGTCGCGGGGCACGCCGATGGCGGTGGCCGATCCCGTCCGGGTGTTGATGCCCACCAGCTGCAGGGCGTCACCGCGCGCCCGGGTCATGACCTGACCCGGCCGGGCGTCCGAGCCGACGCCGAGGATCCAGACGACGTCCTCACCGCCGGTGGCGACTCCCTGGGCGTGCCGGATCTTCACCAGGCTGGCTTCGGTCGGCTGGACCGCAGAGGTGGGTACGACGAACGCGGTGACGGCCAGGACCGCCACGAGAGCGACCGTCCGAGCGAGCCTCATGGTCCGTCCCATCACCGGGCTCCCTTCGCGACGTCGTACCCGAAGACGCGCCAGGCGCCCCGCTTGCGGGTGAGGAAGAGCCGCCCCCGCACGGTGGTGGTGCCGGTCCTGCTGCCGGCGGTGTCGAACGTGAGGACGAACTGCGCGGTCACCGCCCGCGCCTGTCGACCGGTGGCGAGGATGTCGAGGGTGACCCTGCGCTTGCGGACCGTGACCGAGTCGATGCGCGGACCGGCGACCTGGTTGGTCAGCAGGGCCTTGTCGGTCCGGGCGCGCTCCTCGGCGGCGTCGGTGAAGCCGGGGAAGGCGGAGGGGAAGCTGCGGCGGGGGTAGGTGCCGCCGAGGTAGGCCGCCTCCCACCACCGGTCGACGACGGCCCCGACCTGCCTGCGGACCGTCTTGCGCCGCGCGACCGGGAGCCGGCCGTGGACGCGGTGGATCCCCACCTTGGTCGGCTCCGGGTGCGAGGCCAGGCTCACTCGCGAGTCGGACCGGCTCAGCCGCTCCGGAGCCGCGGACGGCTCGGCGGCGGACTGGCAGGCGGAGGTGAGCGGTACGAGCAGGACGAGCGCGAGTCCGACGACGCCTCGGGCGCGGCGGGCGGGGTGGACGCGGCCTGGTGAGGGGCGGGGCATGAGGAGCTCCAGGCGGGACGGGGTGGCACGGGGGTGACGTTGTGGGCCACACCATGCCCCAAAGGACGAGCCCGGCCCTGCATTTGCACGCGTGTGCGACTAGCCTTGTCGTCGACTTGGTCAATCCTCGCGCGATCACATCTGGAAGAGGCGAAACAAGCGTGGCGCAGTCCCCGAACGGGCAGTCCGGCAACCAGTCCTCGGTTGCACCGTCATCTGACCTGGGAGCCAACGAGTGGCTCGTGGAGGAGATGAAGGAGCAGTACGACAAGGATCCCGCGAGCGTGGGGCCGGAGTGGGCGTCCTACTTCGGCAACGGGAGCGCCTCCCCCGCCCCCACCGCCCAGAAGACGCAGGCGCAGCCGGCGCAGGCGCGCACCCAGACCCAGGACCAGCACAAGGCCCCGGTGACCTCCCAGGCCCCGGCCAAGGCGCCGGCGAAGGCCCCGGCGAAGCCCGCTGCCGAGCAGCCCGGGAAGCAGCCTGAGAAGCCCGCCGACACGCAGGCCCCGGCGAAGACCGCCACCGCGACGCCGCGACCCGCGGCCGCCGCCGACGAGCCGGCGAAGGGCTCGGCCAAGCCCGTCGCGAAGGACCCGAAGCCCGCCGCACCCACGCCGGCCGCCGACGAGCCGACCTACACCGTGCTGCGCGGCGCGCCCGCTCGCACCGCCGCCAACATGGACGCGTCGCTGTCGGTCCCGACCGCCACCTCGGTGCGCTCGGTCCCCGTCAAGCTGCTGTGGGACAACCGCACCGTCATCAACAACCACCTCGCCCGCGCCCGCGGCGGCAAGGTGTCGTTCACCCACATCATCGGCTACGCGCTGGTGAAGGCGCTGCGCTCGATGCCGGAGATGAACGTCGGCTACGAGGTCCGCGACGGCAAGCCCAACCTGATCACGCCGGCCCACATCAACCTCGGCCTCGCGATCGACATGCAGAAGCCCGACGGCACCCGCCAGCTCCTCGTGCCCAACATCAAGGGCGCCGAGGCGATGGACTTCGCCGCCTTCTGGACGGCCTACGAGGACATGGTCCGCAAGGCGCGCGACGGCAAGCTGGCCGTCGCCGACTTCCAGGGCACCACGATGTCCCTGACCAACCCCGGCGGCATCGGCACCGTGCACTCGGTGCCGCGGCTGATGGCCGGGCAGGGCGCGATCATCGGCGTCGGCGCGATGGAGTACCCGCCCGAGTGGCAGGGCGCCTCCGACGAGGCGATCAACCGCAACGCCATCAGCAAGGCGATGACGCTCACCTCGACCTACGACCACCGGGTCATCCAGGGCGCGCAGTCGGGAGAGTTCCTCAAGCTCGTCCACGGCCTGCTGCTCGGCGAGAACGACTTCTACGACGAGATCTTCCGCTCGCTGCGGATCCCCTACGAGCCGATCCGCTGGGCGCGCGACGTCGTCGCCACCCACGACGACGACATCGTCAAGCAGGCCCGGATCCTCGAGCTGATCCACGCCTACCGGGTCCGCGGCCACCTCATGGCCGACACCGACCCCCTGGAGTACCGCCAGCGCAGCCACCCCGACCTGGAGGTGGAGTCGCACGGCCTCACCCTGTGGGACCTCGACCGCGAGTTCGCCACCGGTTCCTTCGGCGGCGAGGGCCGGCGCTTCATGAAGCTGCGCAACATCCTCGGCATCCTGCGTGACTCCTACTGCCGCACCACCGGCATCGAGTACATGCACATCATGGATCCCGAGCAGCGCAAGTGGATCCAGGAGCGCGTCGAGCAGCCGCACGTGAAGCCGCCCCGCGAGGAGCAGCTGCGCATCCTGCTCAAGCTCAACCAGGCCGAGGCGTTCGAGACGTTCCTGCAGACCAAGTTCGTCGGGCAGAAGCGCTTCAGCCTCGAGGGCGGCGAGACCACCATCCCGCTGGTCGACGAGATCTGCGAGGCAGCCGCCGAGACCGGCCTCGACGAGGTCTGCATCGGCATGGCCCACCGCGGCCGGCTCAACATGCTCGCCAACATCGTGGGCAAGAAGTACAGCCAGATCTTCCGCGAGTTCGAGGGCAACATCGACCCGCGCACGGTCCAGGGCTCCGGCGACGTGAAGTACCACCTCGGCGCCGAGGGCGAGTTCATCGCCGGGTCCGGCGACAAGATCAAGGTCTCCGTGGCGGCGAACCCGTCCCACCTCGAAGCGGTCAACCCGGTCCTCGAGGGGATCGCCCGCGCCAAGCAGGACATCCTCGACCAGGGCGAGAAGTTCCCGGTCCTCCCCCTCCTGATCCACGGCGACGCCGCGTTCGCCGGGCAGGGCGTGGTGGCCGAGACCCTCAACCTCTCCCAGCTGCGCGGCTACCGCACCGGCGGCACCGTCCACGTCGTGATCAACAACCAGGTCGGGTTCACCACCGCGCCCGGCTCCTCGCGCTCGTCCCTCTACGCCACCGACGTGGCGCGCATGGTGCAGGCACCGATCTTCCACGTGAACGGCGACGACCCGGAGGCGTGCATCCGCGTCGCCCGGCTCGCCTTCGACTACCGCCAGGCGTTCAACAAGGACGTCGTCATCGACCTCGTGTGCTACCGCCGCCGCGGCCACAACGAGGGCGACGACCCGTCCTACACGCAGCCGCTGATGTACGACCTCATCGAGCAGAAGCGCTCGGTCCGCAAGCTCTACACCGAGTCGCTGATCGGTCGTGGCGACATCACGATCGACGAGGCCGAGCAGGTCCTCAAGGACTACCAGCAGCAGCTCGAGCGGGTCTTCACCGAGGTGCGCGAGGCCAGCTCGGAGGCCCCGACCGAGTGGACGACCGTCCCGGACTACCCGGACAAGCCGGCCGGCGACTTCTCGACCGCGGTCACGCCGGAGGTGCTCAAGCGGATCTCCGACAGCTACGTCACGCCGCCGGAGGACTTCACCGTCCACCCGAAGGTGATGCCGCAGCTGCAGCGCCGCGCGGCCGCGATCACCGACGGCCCGATCGACTGGGGCACCGGCGAGATCCTGGCCTTCGGCTCCCTGCTGATGGACGGCCGTCCGGTGCGCCTGGCCGGTCAGGACTCGCGACGCGGCACGTTCGTGCAGCGCTTCGCGACGATCATCGACCGCACCAACGCCGACGAGTGGACGCCGCTGACCAACCTCACCGAGGACCAGGCGAAGTTCCACGTCTACGACTCGCTCCTGTCGGAGTACGCCGCCCTCGGCTTCGAGTACGGCTACTCCGTCGCGCGGCCCGAGGCGCTCGTGCTGTGGGAGGCGCAGTTCGGTGACTTCGTCAACGGCGCGCAGACCGTCATCGACGAGTTCATCTCCGCCGGCGAGACCAAGTGGCGCCAGCAGTCGGGCGTGGTCCTGCTGCTCCCCCACGGCTACGAGGGCCAGGGCCCCGACCACTCGTCGGCGCGCATCGAGCGCTTCCTGACGATGTCGGCCGAGGACGCCATGGTCGTGGCGCAGCCGTCGACGCCCGCGTCGTACTTCCACCTGCTCCGTCGCCACTCCCTCGGCGAGGAGCACCGCCCGCTGATCGTCTTCACGCCCAAGTCGATGCTCAAGCGCAAGGAGGCGGCCTCGCAGCCGGCCGACTTCGTCGGCGACACCACCTTCCGCGCGTTCATCGGTGACGACGCCGCCGACCGCGACAAGGTCGAGACGCTGATCATGTGCTCGGGCCGGGTGACGTGGGACCTCATGGTGGAGCGGTCCAAGCGCGACAACGGCGACACGTTCGCCATCGGTCGCATCGAGCGGCTCTACCCCAACCCCGTCGAGGAGATCAAGGCCGAGGTGGCGAAGTACCCCAACCTCAAGGCCGTGCGCTGGGTTCAGGACGAGCCGCGCAACATGGGCCCGTGGCCGCACTACCAGCTCAACGTGTGGCCGCAGCTCGACCTGACCGTCGAGCCGATCACGCGGCCGGCGTCTGCGTCGCCGTCGGTGGGCACCGTGAAGCGCCACGTCGAGGAGCAGAAGACGCTGCTCGACGCGGCGTTCGAGTCGCCGCGCAGTGCCGGCCACGACTACTGAGCCGGGTCCGGAGCGGGAGTCAGGAGCAGCGGTGTACTTCACCGATCGCGGGATCGAGGAGCTCGAGCGGCGCCGGGGTGACGAGGAGGTCACCCTGGCCTGGCTCGCCGAGCAGCTCCAGGCCTTCGTCGACGCCCACCCCGACTTCGAGGTGCCGATCGAGCGGTTGGCCACCTGGCTGGCGCGGCTCGACGACCCCGAGGACTGAAGGGCGGGCGCCGAGGTGACCACCGGGCTGGCCGCCGACCTCGGCTACGCGCACGCCACGGGCAACCCCGTGCACCGCGCGGTCCGCTGGTGCGCCGGCACCCGCGCGGGCGGGTGGGTGTTCTCGCACGTGCTGCGTCACCTCGACGACGTCGTGGGCCGGCTGACGGGCGGGCGGCACAGCGCCCCGGGCCTGCTCGCCGGGCTCGAGGTCCTCGACGTGACGACGACCGGGCGCCGGTCCGGACAACGCCGTACGAGCCACCTGATCGCGACGTCGTACGGCGACGGGCTGGCGCTGATCGGCACGAACTTCGGGCAGGCCGCGACGCCGGCGTGGGCCCTCAACCTCGAGGCCGAGCCGCGGGCGACCCTCACCTACCGCGGCGCCACGCGGGAGGTGGTCGCGCGGGTCGCGACGCCCGCCGAGGCGGAGGAGGTCTTCGCGCTGGCGTCCCGGTTCTACCCCGGTTACGCCCGCTACCGGCAGCGCGTCGGGCACAGCCGCCGCATCCGGGTGTTCGTGCTCGACCCGGTCTGACAGGTTGTGGTCAGGTCCCTGCGCGCGGGACGACCGGGCGGACCGTCACGTCCGGGATGGTGGCGTCGGCCGGCAGGTCGACGACGTGGAGGATCGTGTCGACGACCGTCTCCGGGCTGATCCAGCGCGAGGCGTCGTAGGTGCGACCCTCCTGCTCGTGCACCTTCTCCTGCATCGGGGTGGCGGTCCGGCTCGGGTAGACCGTGCTGACCCGCACGCCGTGCTCGATCTCCTCGGCGCGCAGCGCGTCGGCGAAGGCGCGCAGGCCGAACTTCGAGGCGGCGTACGCCGACCACTCGGCGCTGGCGGTCAGCCCGGCGGAGGAGTTGACGAAGACCACCGTTCCGCGGGTGGCTCGCACGTGGGGCAGGAGCTCGCGCGTCAGCACCGCTGGCGCGGTGAGGTTGACGGTGATCTGCTCCTCCCAGGCCGCGAGCCGCAGGCGCTCCACCGGCGCGAGGTCGACGACGCCGGCGACGTGCAGGACCGAGTCCACGGGGCCGTCGACCTGACGGCCGACGCCGTTGAGCGTGCCCGGGTCGGCGAGGTCGGCCACGAGCAGCTGGGCGTGCGGGAACGTCTGCGCGAGCTCCGCGGCGCGGGCGTCGCTGCGCGCGAGCAGGACGAGCCGGTCCCCGCGATCGGCGAGGCGGCGGGCCAGGGCGAGCCCGATGCCCGAGCCTGCGCCGGTGACGACGTGCGTGCGGCTCATCGGGTGAAGACGATCTTGCCGAAGACGTCACCCTCCGCCATCGCCGCGAAGCCGTCACGGGCCTGCTCCATCGGGATGGCCCGGTCGACGAGCGGCCGCGCGCCCGTGGCGTCGAGGAGCTTCACGAGCAGGTCGAGCTCCGTGCGGGTGCCCATCGTCGAGCCGATGATGGAGAGCTGCTTGAAGAACACGTGGGTCAGGCCGGCGTCGTCGACGTTCGGGCCGGACGTCGTGCCGCTGATGACGATGCGGCCGCCGGGGCGCAGCGAGCGGACGGAGTGGGTCCAGGTGGCCCGGCCCACGGTCTCCATCACCGCGTCGACCTTCACCGGCAGCCGCGCGCCGGACTCGAACACCTCGTGGGCGCCGAGCTCACGGGCCCGCTGGCGCTTGGCCTCGTCGCGGCTGGTGGCCAGGATCGTCAGCCCGGCCGCCCGTCCCAGGGTGATGAGCGCGGTGGCGACGCCGCCGCCGGCGCCCTGCACGAGCACCGTCTCACCGGGCTTGCACGCGCCCTGGACGAAGAGCATCCGATAGGCCGTCAGCCACGCGGTGGGCAGGCAGGCCGCCTCCTCGAAGGACAGCGACGCGGGCTTGGGCACCAGGTTGCGGCGCGGCACGACCACCTGGTCGGCGAACGTGCCCTGGTGGCGCTCGGAGAGCAGCGACCGGCCCGGGTCGTCGGCCTCGTCGCCGGTCCACCGGGGGTCGCCGATCACGCCGTGGACGACGACCTCGTTGCCGTCCTCGTCGACACCGGCGGCGTCGCAGCCGAGGATCATCGGCAGCGACTCCTCGCGAAGTCCCACACCGCGCAGCGACCACAGGTCGTGGTGGTTGAGACTGGCGGCCTTCACCGTCACGGTCGCCCACCCGGCCGGCGCCTCGGGAGCAGGTCGCTCCCCCACCACCAGGCCGCTCAGCGGGTCGTCGGAGGAGAAGGTCTCGGCGTAGACGGCGAACATGTCCCGACCCTAGCGAGTCACTCCTGTTATCCGGTTGCGGGTCGCCGCGCCGGGCGGTTGGGTTGGCCGGTGAGCATCGACGTACGTCCCTCGGAGGACGCAGCGAAGTACCTGGCCACCGACCAGCTCGTCTGGTTCGGCGAGGTCACCGACGCCGACGCCGAGCACCTGCGGCTCGGGCTGCCCGACGACCAACGGTTCGTCGTGGACCTGCCCGACGGTCCTGACGACCTGCACAGCGGGATCTACGGGGTCCGCCCGATGGAGATGTCGCTGCCCGGCGGCACGGTCGTGCCGATCGCCGGCCTCACCTGGGTCGGCGTACACCCCGACGCGCGGCGTCGCGGTGTGCTCGCCGCGATGATGTCCGACCACCTCGCCCGCACCCGCGACGCCGGGACGGCCCTCTCCGCGCTCCATGCGAGCGAGGCAGCGATCTACGGGCGCTTCGGCTACGGCAGCGCGGTCCTCATGCACCAGGTGGATCTCGGCCGAGGGACGACGTTCACCGCCCCGCACCTCGAGGACGAGACCGCCCGGATCACCACGCAGCTCCTCGACATGGGCGCGCCCGGAGTGACCGAGCGGATGCGTGCCTGCCAGCTGGCGGTGGCGCCGGACTTCCCCGGCACGATCGTCGGCTCGTCCGACTTCTTCTCGCTGCTCGCCCTCGAACCGCCCGAGCAGCTGCGTGACAAGGAGCAGCGGCGCATCCTCTTCGCGCGCGAGGACGGCCGCGACGTCGGCTTCACCGGTCTGCGCCGCGAGCACAAGTGGGACCGCGCCCGCCCGTCCGGGACGGTCACCGTCGGCACGTTCTGCGGCGGCCCGGCCGCTCGCCTCGCCCTCGCCCGCCGCGTCGTCGACCTCGACCTGATGGGCACGACCAGGCTCGAGAACATCGGGATCGACGACCCGCTCCTCGGCTGGATCGGCGGCCCGCGGAGCACCGGCAGCCTCCAGACCTGGGACAGCACCTGGGTCCGCCTCGTCGATCTCGAGGGCGCCTGGTCGCTGCGCTCCTACGAGTCCGACTGCGACGTCGTCGTCGAGGTGGTGGACCGCTACGCGCCGTGGAACGCCGGGCGCTGGGGCCTCACGGCCTCCTCCGGCACTGGGTCGGCGACGCGCACCGACGCCGACGCCGAGGTCACCCTCGACGTCGCCGTCCTCGGTGCCGGCTACCTCGGCCACTCGATCGGCGGTCTGCTCCGGGCCGGGCTCGTGCGGGAGCACCGCCCGGGGTCGTACGCCGAGCTGGCGCGCGCGATGCGCACCCTGGTGGCCCCGGAACCGTCGATCGGCTTCTGAGCCCAGCGCGTCGGTCAGAGCCGCACGTGGAGCGTCGCCGCCCAGGACGCGGCATCAGGGTCGTCGACGTCGGTGACGGCACGCAGGGTCGCGTGCGATGCTCCCGCCTGCAGCACCATGAGACCCTCGACCTTCAGCACGCTGCCTCGCACGGCCGGGAGTCGCACCACCTCGGTGACCCGATCGTCGCGGATCAGGGCCAGCGCCGTCGCGGTGACCGGCCCGTCGTCGCGGGGGTTCGGGCTGTCCTCCGCCGCGGCGCTGGCGAGCAGGGTCCCGTCGGGTAGGTGCACGACGTCCGTGATGGCCAGGCCGACGCCGTCCGCCGACCCCAGGTCGTAGTGCACGGGTCGCGAGACCTGCAGGTCTGCCGCACCCCCCTCGCTGCGCGCCGCGGCCAGGGCTGCGCCGAGGTCGAGGTCCACGCTGCCGGACGGCAGCCCCGCCGAGGGCAGTCCGCGGTGGAACCACCGCAGGGTGTCGCCGACGACGCAGGCGCCCTCGAGGTTCAGCACGTCGTGCGCCACGTCCAGCGCCGAGGCCACGGCGGCGTACGCCTCGGTCATGTCGGTGACGACCACGCGCGGTCCACCCTCCCCGAGGTGCAGCAGGCACCACCGCATCCGCCGCGGGGAGGAGCCCGAACCCATCAGCAGCACCGCCGGTCCCGCGCCCGACGTCACATGGCACGCCGCCTCGAGGTCGGGCTTGAGGTGCTTGGTGCCCGACTCCTCGTCGAACACCTCGCGCCCGTCCACCGGCGGCAGGAGCCGTACGCGGGTGGCTCCCTCCCCCGCGCGGAACCACGCCGCGTGGACGGTGTCGTCGGAGGCCACGAGGTGTCCGTCACCGAACGGCGCGACCGCTGATGCCGCCCGCACGGGCGTCCCGTCGGCGAACCGCAGCCGATCCGCCCCCGACACCTCGACGTCCATGTCCCGATGCTGCCAGAACAGCCGCTCATGCCGGCTGACCGTGGAGCACGCAGCAGCGGTCACCCGGGGCGGGCGATGATGCGAACACCGTCGGCGGTCGTTCCGGAGGACCGGGAATCGAGGTTTGGCCGCACGTGCGGCGGATGTGGCCCTCGATCCGGCGATCCGGGGGCCAGATCCGCCGCACGTGCGCCCTTGCTGACGTCACGGGCGGCCGGCCCGGAGCCAGGTCAGCGCCGCGCGACCCCGTCGCGACGCGCGGCGTCAGCCACCGCGGAACGTACGGCGCCCGGCACGCGCGGGTCGAAGGGCGACGGGATGACCAGGTCCTCGCGGAGGTCGTCGCCGACGAGCTCGGCGAGGGCGGTCGCGGCGGCGACCTTCATGCCCTCGGTGATCGCGGTGGCGTAGACGTCGAAGGCGCCGCGGAAGATGCCCGGGAACGCGAGCACGTTGTTGATCTGGTTGGGGTAGTCCGAACGCCCGGTGGCGACGACCCGGGCGTACGTGTGCGCCAGGTCGGGGTGCACCTCGGGCGTCGGGTTCGCCAGCCCGAAGATGATCGCGTCGGCGGCCATCGAGGCCACGATCTCCTCGGGCACCTGCCCGCCGGAGACGCCGATGTACACGTCGGCGCCGGCCATCACGTCGGCCAGGCTTCCCGACCGACCGGAGACGTCGGCGGTGTCGCGGGCGAGTGCGGCCTTGACCTCCGTGAGGTCGGAGCGCTCGGAGTTGAGCACGCCCTTGCGGTCGAGGACGGCGACGTCGCGCACCCCGGCCTCGAGCAGGATCCGTGCCACGGCCACGCCTGCGGCACCGGCGCCCTGCACCACGACACGGACGGTCGCGGCGTCGCGACCGGTGAGGCGCAGCGCGTTGGTCAGCGCTGCCAGCGCGACGACGGCCGTGCCGTGCTGGTCGTCGTGGAAGACCGGGATGTCGAGGCGCTCCTTGAGCCTGGCCTCGATCTCGAAGCAGCGCGGGGCCGAGATGTCCTCGAGGTTGATCCCGCCGAAGCTCGGCGCGAGCCGGACGACGGTCTCGATGATCTCGTCGACGTCGGTGGTGTCGAGGCAGATCGGCACCGCGTCCACGCCGCCGAACTGCTTGAAGAGCACCGCCTTGCCCTCCATCACCGGCATCGCAGCGGCCGGGCCGATGTCGCCCAGGCCGAGGACCGCCGTCCCGTCGGTGACGACGGCGACCGTGTTGGGCACCCACGTGTAGTGCTGGGTCATCGACGGGTCCGCGGCGATGGCCTCGCACACCCGCGCCACGCCGGGGGTGTAGGCGAGGGAGAGCTCGTCCGGGCCGGTCAGCGCGGCCGTCGAGTGGATCTCCATCTTGCCGCCGACGTGCAGGTCGAAGACGGGGTCGCCGGCGTGCGGGTGCGAAGCCATGCCCGGGATACTGGCACAGGTCAGGGGCCCGCGAGCCTGCGTCCCACGCGTGGGGAAGGCCACACCCGGAGGCGTACGACGGCCAGCACGTCGCCGTCCGGCACGGCCCCGCGGTGGCGGGAGTCGACCCCTTCGTCGGGGTTGTCGCTCAGCAGCCACCAGCCGGCTGCGCCGGAGCGGGTACGCCGTCCCTCTACCGCACGCTTGACCGCGACCGTGCCGTCGGCGAACCGGGCGACAACCAGGTCGCCGGGCCGGGGCGAGACGCCGTACCGGACGAGGAGCAGGTCGCCATCGCGCAGCGTCGGGAGCATGGAACGGCCCCGCACGACAGCCGTCCCGAACGGGGGCCCGGAGCGTCCACCCCGAGGGGCGGGACCCCGCTGCCGACGCCTCTCCACGCGGAGTAGTGTCGCAGCAGATGCACATCTTCCCGATCGAGAGGAACCCGATGCTTCGCCACCTGCTCGCCCCCACCGTCGAGGTCTCCGCCCACTGCGACCTTCCGTGCGGCGTCTACGACCCCGCCCAGGCCCGCATCGAGGCCGAGTCGATCAAGGCGATCATCGCCAAGGTCGCCGACAACGACGACCCCGACTTCCGCACCCGCGCGATCCTCATCAAGGAGCAGCGCTCGGAGCTCGTCAAGCACCACCTCTGGGTGCTGTGGACCGACTACTTCAAGCCCCCGCACTTCGAGAAGTACCCCCAGCTGCACACCCTCGTCAACGAGGCCACCAAGCTGGCCGGCGCCTCGGGCACCAAGGGTGAGCTCGACGCCGGCAAGGCCGACGAGCTGCTCGCCAAGATCGACGAGATCGCGGAGATCTTCTGGGAGACGAAGAAGGCCTGAACGAAGTGAAGGCCTTCGAGTCATGAAGCGCGACCGAACCTGCGAGGTCGCGACCGCAGAAGAAGGCCTGACGCACACGCCGCACCGACCCCCGGGTCGGTGCGGCGTCGTGCGTCCCGGGTCAGGCCATCGCACCGTTGGGCCCCTTGGCGATCGACCCCACGTCGTGGTCCTCCTTGCCGCAGCGCAGGCACCGGAGGTACTTCCCGGCTCGCTCCCCGTCGGGCCCGACGGGGTAGGAGATCTTCGTCCAGCGGTGGTCGAAGAGCTTGCAGGTCGTGAACCGCTTGAGGTTGTTCATCCAGATCACCGTCCTCCCCCGCTCCGACGAGTCTGCTCCTCCCCTCGTGCCCGATCAACGCCCCGCGGCGCGAGGTCTGGACCGCCCGGAGGTCTCTGGCTGGCTAGGCTCCGGCTGGCTGGGCTCCGCCCGGCGGACAGGAGGACAGGATGATCGAGCAGGTGACGCTGCGCGACGGCACCGACGCCTTCGTCCTACCGCTGGAGCGCACCGACCGCGCGGCGCTCGTGGCGGAGTTCGAGACCCTCTCCCCCGAGTCGCAGCGGCGCCGGTTCCTCGCTCCGGTCCGGCACCTCAGCGACACCATGCTGGAGCACCTCGTCGACGACGTCGACGGCGTCGACCACGTCGCCCTCGTGCTGTGCGCCGAGACGAGCCCGGACGTCTACGACCCCGTCGCCCTGGCCCGGATGGTGCGCTACGCCGACGCCATCGACGCGGCCGACCTCGCCGTCACCGTCAAGGACGAGTGGCAGGGTCGCGGCGTCGCGAGCGCGCTGCTCGAGGTGCTGGTGCGAAGCCGCCCGGCGGGCGTGGTCCGGATCGTCACCGAGGTGCTCCAGGACAACCCCGCGTCGCTGAGGATGCTCCGCCGGCTCGGTCCGGTGGAGCTGGCGGACGAGGGAGACGGCGTGTACGGCGTCGTCGTCGAGCTCGAGCCGCACGCCTCGCTGGACGGATCGGTCCGTACGCCGTCGCCGGTGCCGCTGGCACGTGTCGGGCGCCGACCCACCCCGCTCCTCCACGAGCCCCGCCACCGCCACGAGCTCCGCACGCGCGACCAGGTGTGTCCGTGGTTCCAGTGATCGTGGCGGCTAGGGTGTGCGGAGCATCGGCCTCGAGGACGGGACACTGACGCAGATGGCAGACAACACGGGGGCATCTCGCGCCGACGTCGAGCTCCGGCTCCCCGCCGAGGGAGCCTTCGCGACGATCGTCCGGACCACGGCGGCCGGGCTCGCCGCCCGGCTCGACTTCACCATCGACGACATCGAGGACCTGCGCATCGCCATCGGCGAGGCGAGCGCACTCGCCATCCCGGAGGCCGACCCCGGCACCGATCTCGTCGCGGCCTTCTGGTTCGGTCCCGGCTCGATGACCGTCGAGCTGCGGGTCGAGGCGATCGACGACCCCCCGCTCGACACCGAGAGCTTCGCCTGGCAGGTGCTCGACACGATGGCGCAGGACGCGTCGGCAGGACCCGAGGGTGGACGCTTCAGCGTCCGCTTCACGGTGACGTCGGCGGTGGCTGCGGGAATGACAGGTGCCGAGCTCTGACATGAGCCGAGACACGGGGGACACGGGGGACGACACGGCAGTCGACGCTGCCCATGACCACGAGGCCGACGACGTCGCGCCCAGCGGTCTCGACCACGTACGCGCGCGCAGTGCCGAGCTGTTCGGGGTGCTGCGCGACGAGGAGGCGAGCAGCGCGGAACGTGTCGTGGCTCGTGACGACCTGGTGCACCTGCACCTGTCGTTGGTGGAGCACTGCGCCCGACGCTTCCGCAACCGCGGCGAGCCGTTCGAGGACCTGGTGCAGGTCGGCACCATCGGCCTGATCAAGGCCGTCGACCGCTTCGAGACCGACCGCGGCGTGGAGTTCTCGACCTACGCGACACCGACGGTGATCGGCGAGATCAAACGCCACTTCCGCGACAAGGGCTGGGCGATCCGCGTGCCACGCCGCCTGCAGGAGCTGCGGATGCAGATCGGCAGCGCCACCGGCGAGCTCACCCAGAAGCTGGGCCGCTCCCCCACGCCGCGCGAGCTGGCCGAGGTCATCGGCTGCACGGTGGAGGAGATCATGGAGGGCATCGAGTCCTCCCACGCCTACGCGACGTTGTCCCTCGACGCCTCCGACGACAGCGATGACGGCCCACCGGCCATGCTCGCCTCGCTCGGGGTGGAGGACGCCAACATCGAGCACGTCGAGGTCCGCGAGTCGATCAAGCCGCTCCTCGAGGGCCTCGGCGAGCGCGAGAAGCGGATCCTGCTCCTGCGCTTCTTCAAGAACATGACGCAGTCCCAGATCGCCGAGGAGATCGGCGTCTCGCAGATGCACGTCTCCCGCCTCCTGACGCGCACGCTCGCCCAGCTGCGTACGTCGCTCGAGGCCGACTGACCCGACCGGAGCGGCCGGACGGCTACCGCTCGGGTGGCGCGTCGTCCTCCAGCACCCGGGTGGTCGCCGGGTGGAGCAGGCCCGCGACGACGACCAGTGCGACGACCGCGAGCCCGATCGCGACGAGCGTGGTGGGCGCGTCGCGGAAGTTCCACGCGAGGCCGAGCTGGATCAGCTGGGCCATCACGACCGGCCCGCGTGCCCAGCGCCGCGCCTTCCACAGCGACCAGGCGCACCAGGCCAGGCCGGCCGCGGCCACGAGGAAGAACATCGTCGTGGTGACGCCCATGGTGAGCCGGATCGAGCGGAGGTTGGCCAGCTCGAGGACGGCCAGCACGAGGAGCAGGAACGCCTCCACGCCGACCAGCGCGGCCGCTACCGCCAGCGGGGGCGGGACGGTAAGGTCGCGGTCACGGGGATCCACCGGGGGCGTAACGGTCACCGGGCAACAGTAGTTGTGACGGACACGACCAGCAGCGGGGGTTGTGTGAACGTTCAAATGTTGTCAGTCTGGTCGCTGCGCTGTCAGGCGCCCGGGCCCAGCTGAACGTCCGCCAACAGCAACCGACGTGATGTGAAAGAGGGATTCCCCCACCCATGGATTGGCGCAGCCGCTCCGCATGCCTCGACGAGGACCCCGAGCTGTTCTTCCCCATCGGCAACACCGGGCCCGCGATCCTCCAGATCGAGGAGGCCAAGCAGGTGTGCCGTCGCTGTGAGGTGCGCGAGCAGTGCCTCGCCTGGGCCCTCGAGGCTGGCCAGGACCACGGAGTGTGGGGAGGCCTCAGCGAGGACGAGCGCCGCGCACTCAAGCGCCGCAACGCCCGGGCCCGCATCCGCACGGCCTGAATCAGTCGACCGGCAGGTCCGCCTGCACGCGCGTGCCCCGGCTCCCGGGACCGATCTCCAGCACGCCGCCGAGTTCCGACTCCACCAGCGTGCGCACGATCGACAGGCCGAGCTGGGTCGAGGAGTCGAGGTCGAAGTCGTCCGGCAGCCCCCGGCCGTCGTCCTCGACCACGACGTGGAGGCGGCCGACGATGCGGCGCGCGGTGACGACGACCCGGCCCGAGGTCTCGGGAGGGCCCCCGGCGTAGCCGTGCTCGACGGCGTTCTGCAGCAGCTCGGTCAGGACCATCGCGAGCGGCGTGGCCGCCTCCGAGGGCAGCTTCCCGAAGGACCCCTCGCGCACGACCCGCACCGGCACCTCCACGCCGCTGACGTCGACGACCATCGCCCCCAGCCGGTCGGCGATCTCGTCGAAGTCGACCGTCTCCTCCACCGCGTGGCTCAGCGTCTCGTGCACGATCGCGATCGACCCGACGCGGCGTACGGCCTCCTCCAGCGCCGCCTTCGCGTCCTCCGCCGGCGTACGACGCGCCTGCAGCCGCAGCAGGGCGGCGACCGTCTGCAGGTTGTTCTTCACCCGGTGGTGGATCTCGCGGATCGTGACGTCCTTGGTCACCAGCTCCCGGTCGCGGCTGCGCAGCTCGGTGACGTCTCGCACCAGCAGCAGCGCGCCGCTGCGCTCGCCCTGCGGACGGAGCGGGATGCTGCGCACGATGAGGGTGACCTCGTCGGTGCCCACCTCGGTCGCACGGCCGTCGCGCCCGCCCAGCACGGCGCTGAGCGTCTCCTCGTCGGGGCGCCAGCGGGCCGGCACCAGCTCGCGGGTGAGGTCGGTGAGGACGTGGCCGGCGAGGTCTCCCTGCAGGCCCAGCCGGCGGTAGGCCGAGAGGCCGTTGGGGCTGGCGTAGACGACCCGACCGGCCGGGTCGAGGCGGACGAAGCCGTCGCCGACGCGGGGTGAGTCGGCGTGGTCGCTGCGCTGCCCGCTGAGCGGGAAGTGCCCGGCCGCGATCATCTGGGTGAGCTCGGCGGCGGTCTGGAGGTAGCTGAGCTCGAGGCGGCTCGGGGTGCGTACGCCGAGCAGGTTGGTGTTGCGGGCGATCGTCGCGATCACCCGTCCGGCCCGGCGCACGGGGATGACCTCCACCCGCACCGGTACGTCGTCACGCCACTCCGGGTCGCCCTCGCGCACCAGCCGACCGGTCGCGTAGGCCTCGTCGAGCATCCGGCGGCGCCCGGTCGGGATGAAGGTGCCGAGGACGTCGTCGACCAGTGCTGTCGGGCCGGTCGTGGGACGCATCTGCCCGCCCGCCCAGTAGCCCCTGCCCTCGCGGTCGGGGAGCCAGAGCACGAGGTCGGCGAAGGACAGGTCGGCGAGGATCTGCCAGTCCGCCATGAGCAGCTGGAGCCAGGCGACGTCGTCCTCGACGAGGTCGGTGTGGGCTCGCACGAGCTCGTGGAGGGAGGGCACCCGGCCAGCCTAGGGCCCCGGACGGACCGGGCTGGGGCAGAGGCGGGGAGGGCTGGCAGGATGGGCGGCATGTCGCTCGGGTACTGGGACCAGGTGCAGAAGGCCGGGTTCGAGGTCCCCTCGGATCGCCCTCTCGACGACCTCACCGCCGAGCTCACCACGATGCTCGGCTCGACGCGTCCCGAGGTCCGCGACGGCACCGCCTACCCCGCGCTGGCCACCTGGATCGACAACGGCGTCTACGACGACCTGTTGGGCGGGCTCGGCGACGGGATGGTCGCCGGCCTCGCCGTCGGGATCGGCGAGGACGGCACCGACACGGTGTTCCGGCGCAGCTTCAGCGCGCTCGTCCTCGCCGAGTGCCTCGAGCGCGACAACACCCAGCACCTGCTCCCCGGCGCCAAGGTCATGGAGTGGGGCGACCGGATCGTGACGTGGTTCCTCGCCGAGCAGGACACCCGCGGCTTCGTGGCCGACAAGGGGTGGGCGCATGCGGTCGCGCACGGCGCCGACACCCTGGGCGCCCTCGGCGAGTCGCCGCACCTGGCCGGCCCGGAGCTCGCGGTGCTGCTCGACGTGCTCGCCGAGAGGCTCCTGCAGCAGCCGGCCGACGCGCCGCTCGCGGCCGGCGAGCCGGACAGGATGGCCCACGCGGCGATGCGGATCCTGCGCCGCAACGCGCTCGGCGTGGACGTCCTCGAGCCGTGGGTGCACCGCGTCGGGGCCGCCGGCAACCCGTTCGTCGGCCCGGTCGACCACGACCCGTTCGCGCCGAGCGCGGCCCCCCAGGCGTTCCTCCGCGCCCTGTTCGTCCACCTCTCGCTGGCGCCCGACCCGCCGGCCGTGCGGCCTGACCTGCTGCTCGTCGTGATCGAGGCGCTCCGCATGACGAACGCTCCCTACTTGCGAGTAGACACCCGCTAACCTGCGGGCATGAGCAGCAGCCACAGCAGCGAGATCACCGGCCACAGCGGCGAGCTGGCCGTCCAGGTCGCCCGCGCCCACGGCGTCGAGACCATGTTCACCCTCTCGGGGGCCCACGTCTTCCCGATGTACGACGGCGCGGTGAAGACGCAGCAGGAGGGGCAGGGCCCGCAGATGCGGCTGCTCGACGTGCGCCACGAGCAGACCGCAGCCTTCGCCGCCGAGGCGACCGGCAAGCTCACCCGCGTCCCCGGCCTGGCCGTGCTCACCGCGGGACCGGGCGTCACCAACGGCATCAGCGCCATCGCCCAGGCCCAGTTCGCGGGGTCCCCGATGGTCGTCGTCGGCGGTCGCGCCCCGCAGAACCGCTGGGGCACCGGCTCGCTGCAGGAGCTCGACCAGCCGCCGATCATCGCGCCGGTCGCGAAGTCGGCAAGGACGCTGATGACGGCCGGCGACGTGGCGGCGGGCATGGACGAGGCCTTCACCCTGGCCCGCTCGAGCCACCGGGGCCCGGTCTTCGTGGACATCCCGATGGACGAGTTCTTCAACTCCGCCACCGGCGCCGTCGGCTCCGGCGAGGGCACCCGCATCGAGCCCGACGCCGACGCCATCGAGGCGATCGCCGGGCTGCTCGCCCGCGCCCAGCGCCCGGTGCTCATCCTGGGCACCGATGTCTGGGCCGACCACGCCGAGGCTGCCGCGCTGCGCTTCGTCGAGGACCTGGGCATCCCGACCCTGACCAACGGCATGGGCCGCGGTGTCATCCCGGGTGGCCACCGCTCGCTGGTCACCAAGGCCCGCGGGGCCGCCCTGTCCGGCGCCGACCTGGTCGTCGTCGTGGGCACCCCCCTCGACTTCCGCCTCGGCTACGGCGCCTTCGGCGGTCCTGACAAGAACCCGACCGGCGAGTTCGCGCGGGTCGTGCACATCGCCGACTCCCCCGGCCAGGTCGCCGCCCACGCCGAGCTCGCCGCCTCCGTGTCCGGTGACCTCACCACCGTGCTCGACGGCCTGCAGGCGGCCGTCGAGCACGGCGACAAGCCCGACTGGCGTGCATGGTCCCACCAGCTCGCCGACCAGGTGCGGGCGGCCGCCGAGCGTGACGCCCAGCTCCTCACCGCAGAGGCCGATCCGATCCACCCCGCCCGCATCTACGGTGAGCTGGTCCCCCGTCTCGAGGACGACTCGGTCGTCATCGGCGACGGCGGCGACTTCGTCTCCTTCGCGGGCAAGTACGTCGAGCCGAAGCGGCCCGGCGGCTGGCTCGACCCCGGACCCTACGGCTGCCTCGGTGCCGGTCTCGGCGCGGCGATCGCGGCCCGCATCGCGCGACCCGACGCGCAGGTGACGCTCCTGCTCGGCGACGGCGCGGCTGGCTTCTCGCTGATGGACGTCGACACGCTCGTGCGCCACGACCTTCCGGTCGTCATGGTGATGGGCAACAACTCCGCGTGGGGCCTGGAGAAGGGCCCGATGCAGATGCTCTACGGCTACGACGTCGCCGCCGACCTCGCCCAGCGCACGCCGTACGACGACGTGGTGAAGGCATTGGGCGGCGCCGGGGAGACGGTCACCGACCCGAAGCAGATCGGCCCGGCCCTCGACCGGGCGTACGCCGCCGGGGTGCCCTACCTCGTCAACGTCATCACCGACGTCGAGGCGGCCTACCCCCGCAACACGTTCGGCATCTGAGGTCGAGGCCGTGACCGGGCTGGAGGTGCGCCGCATCCGCCCCGACGAGCACGCGGTGGCCGGCGAGGTGTGCGTGGCGGCGTACGACCCGCTGCTCACGGGCGCCGAGGACGACTACCGCGACCAATTGCGAGACGTCGCAACCCGTGACGTGCAGGCCGAGGTGTGGGTGGCTGCGCTGGCCGACCGGGTGGTCGGCGTGGTGACCTACTGCCCGCCCGGCTCGCCGTGGCGGGAGATCGGGCGCGACGAGGAGGGCGAGTTCCGGATGCTGGCGGTCCACCCGTCCGCACAGGGCTCCGGTGCCGGGACAGCGCTGGCGCGGTTGTGCGAAGAGCGAGCCAGGGAACACGGCGCGGGCGGGATGGCGCTGTCGTCGCTGGCGTCAATGACGGCGGCCCACCGGATCTACGCGCGCCTCGGCTACGTCCGCGACCCCGAGCGCGACTGGTCCCCCGTCGCCGGCGTCGACCTGCTCGCCTTCAGCAAGACGCTGTAGGTCAGCAGGCGCGGATCGACGTCGGGTCGTCGACGTCGTCGATGCAGACGGTTCCGAGGGGCAGGGCCGCGATCTCGGTCCGGGAGACCATCATCCAGCTCCACAGCGACCAGGCGTCACCCTGCCGGATCGCCGACACCACTGCGCCGTTCTCGGTCAGCCACGTGCGCTGCTCGTCGTCGTTGACGAGTCCGATCTCGCCGACCGCCTCCATCTTGACCATCCGCTCGTCGTCCTGCACGAGCACCTGGAACACCGACGGGTCAGAGGCCGAGGTCACGACGAGCGAGGCGCCGTCGAAGAAGATCGACGTCGGCTGAACGCTGCCGAGGAGCGGCTCTCGGACGTCGAGCGGCTGCTCGATGACCCGCCCGTAGCCCTCGACGACCAGCGTGGGCTCGGGGCCGTCGTCGACCCGAGCCGTGAAGCCGTACCCCTGCTCCTCCTCGAGCGCGTCGACCGTCTCCCCCACGGGGACGTAGGACGCCCGCTCCGGCGGGAAGTAGGCGATGGTGTCCGTGGGGTCGGCCCCGCACTCCCGCCTGCTGTCGAGGCCCTGCATGAGGCACTCGGTCTCCCCGTGGCGCAGCGCGCCGGCGTCGTCGAGCGTCCAGCTCCACGTGTCGATGACGTAGGTGCGAGGGGTCAGCATCGTCATGTTGCCGGTGGCGTAGGAGTCGACCGACCGGCTGGAGCGGAGCACGCCGTCCTCGATCCAGTAGTCGTGCACCCGCACCATCTCGTAGTACTCGGTCGCGCTGCCCTCCACCGCGACCTGGCCGCGGACCAACAGCGTGGGGTCGTCCGGCACCGCCTGGACGAGCAGCCCGTCGCGCAGGTCGTACACGAGCGGGTACCCACCACCGCCCACTGCCTGGAGGTCCTCGAAGTAGAGCACCAGCTCCTGGTCGCCGTCGCCGTCGGCGTCGATCGGCTCGAGGGAGTTGATCCCGATGGTGGTGCCGAGCGAGGCGATTCCGTACGCCTCCTCACCGGTGCTGCTGATCGTGGTCTGCAACCGGAACCGGCCGTCGAACTTCTCGGTCTTCTCAGCGAGGAACTGGACGACCTCCTCGGTCCCGTCACCGTCGAGGTCGAGACGCTCCGGCCCGTCGAGGTCACCCGGCTTCCAGTCCCGGCCGATGTCGGCCGGGATCTCGAGCTCGACGTCCGTCTGGTCCGGCCGCGGGGCGATCCGGTCGGAGCGCTCCCGTCCGCCGACGCCCTGGACGACCAGGCCGAGCACGAGCAGCACCACGGCGGCGGTGGCGACCAGCACCCACGGCGACTGCCAGCGAGGTCGCAGCGGGACGACCGGGGCGAGCGGGGCCAGCGGGGTGAGGTCCTCCGGATGCACCAGCTCGGCGCGCGCGGCCAGGGCGGCGCGGAGACGGTCCTCTGTGTCGCTCATCGCTCCTCCTTCCCCGAGCTCGTGACCGTCATGGCCCGCTCCAGCGCGACGAGCGCGCGGCTGGCGGTGGACTTCACCGTCCCCTGGCTGATGTCGAGCGTCCGTGCGATCTCGGCCTCCGACAGGTTCGACCAGTAACGCAGCACCAGGACCTCCCGCTGCCTGGGGGCGAGTCGCTGCAACGCCTCGATGACCTCCCGGTGCTCCTCCGCCAGCACCGCGCTGTCCTCGGGCGACGGTGGCGACAGGTCGTGGGGTGGCGAGTAGGCCCGCGCCGTACGACGTCTCCGCAGCGCGGACCGGGCCGTGTTGACCACCGACACGCGCAGGTAGGCGAGGGCCTTCGACGGGTCCTTGACGGCGTGCGGCCGCCTCGCGAGCGCGGCGAACGCGTCCTGGACGACGTCCTCCGCCGAGGCGACGTCGTCGACCAGCAGCACCGCGAGCCGCACCAGCGACAGCCGGTGGGCGGCGTACAGCTCGGTGATGTCCACCGACGGCACCCTCTCGACCCCCACCCCCGCAGCCCTCCCGCTCATGTCTGGTAGACGTGTGTCCGTCCCACAGGTTGCCCCACCGCCCCCTCGAATCCCGGAAGGCCTGCCCATGCCGCAGCTCGAGCCCGCCACGCTGACGTACGTCGTCACCGACGACGACACCGCCGCAGCGCTCGGCAGCGGGTCGCTGCCCGTGCTCGGCACGCCGGGCCTGCTGACCTGGCTGGAGGCCGCCACCTGCGCCTGCCTCGAGCCCGTGCTGCCGGACGGGTCGACCAGCGTCGGCACACGCGTGCAGGTCGAGCACCTCGCCGCGAGCCCGGTCGGCGCCGAGGTCGAGGTCAGCGCGTCGAGCGCCTACGAGGACGGCCGACTGCACCGGTTCACGGTCAGCGCGCGCGACACCACGAGCGGCAAGGTGCTCGCGGCCGGCGAGATCACCAGGGTCGTGGTCGACGCCGAACGGTTCCTGTCCCGGCTCTGACGACAGCGGGGAACATCGTCCCCGACATATCACGACGATCGTCCCCGCTGACGACCGCCTCCATCCTCGGACTCAGAGGTCGCGGATCACCCGCGCCGGGGAGCCGACCGCGACGACCCCGGCCGGCACGTCGCGGGTGACGACAGACCCGGCGCCGACGACCGTGTCTGCGCCGATGGTGACGCCCGGGCACACGATGACACCGCCGCCGAGCCAGACGTTGTCGCCGATCGTGATGGGCTGCGCCGCCTCCCACTTGTCTCGGCGCGGCTGCGGCTCGAGTGGGTGGGTGGCGGTCAGCAGCTGGACGTTCGGGCCGATCTGGACGTCGTCGCCGATCGTGATCGCGGCGACGTCGAGCAGGGTCACGCCCCAGTTGACGAAGGTCCGGGCGCCGATCGTCGTCTGGTAGCCGTAGTCGCAGTGCAGCGGGGGCCGGACCTCGCTGTCCTCCCCGAACCCGCCGAGCAGCTCCTCGAGGAGCGCGCGACGACCGGCCGCGTCGTTGGGGTCCATCGTGTTGATCCGGTGGGCCAAGCCCTGGGCGCGCTGCGACTCCTCGGCCAGGACTGGGTCGTCGGCGATGTAGGGCTCCCCCGCCAGCATCCGCTCGCGCATGCTCTTCTCGCTCATCGGCCCAACGTACAAGGCAGGCCGGGTCCCGCCCGGACATGCAAAAGTCCCCGCCGCAGCGGGGACTTCTACGAGATGACGGCGCTGGTGCGCGTCAGGCGTTGGGGCGCTTGCCGTGGTTCGCGCCCTTCTTCTTGCGAGCGCGGCGCTTGCGTCCGGTCTTGCCCATGGTGGTCCTCCTGGAATCGGTGCTCGGAGCAGTGTCTCAAATCCGCCCGGAGGCGGCCAATCGAGTCGGGCACCGTCGGCTCAGGCGTTGCCCTCGGTGATCTGGACCCGCACCTCACGCAGCTGCAGGCGTACGCGGTCACGCAGCGACTCCGGGGCCGACTCCGAGCAGGAGCGGGCGACGAGTTGCTTGACGGCCTTCTGCAGGTCGTGTCGCTCGAGGCAGGGCCCGCACTCGCGCAGGTGCATCTCCACGACGGCGCAGTCGGCCTGGTCGAGCTCGTTGTCGATGAAGTAGACGATGCGCTCGATGTAGTCGACGCAGTCGTCGCCGCTCTCGGAGTCGTGCTGGTGGTCGTGCTCGTGGGTGCTCACGACTCGCTCCCCTCTCCCGGACCGGGCACGGTGGACGCCGGCAGGAGGTCGTTGGCTCGCACGTAGTCGGCCAGCATGTCGCGCAGCTGGCGGCGACCGCGGTGCAGGCGCGACATCACGGTGCCGATCGGGGTGTCCATGATCTCGGCGATCTCCTTGTAGGGGAACCCCTCGACGTCGGCGAGGTAGACCGCCAGGCGGAACTCCTCGGGCAGGCGCTGCAGCGCGTCCTTGACCTCCGAGTCGGGCAGGTGCTCGAGCGCCTCCATCTCCGCGGACCGGAGACCGGTCGAGGAGTGCGACTCCGCCCGGGCGAGCTGCCAGTCCTCGACGTCCTCCGACATCGACTGCTGCGGCTGCCGCTGCTTCTTGCGGTAGGAGTTGATGTAGGTGTTGGTCAGGATGCGGTAGAGCCAGGCCTTGAGGTTGGTGCCGGGCTTGAACTGGTGGAAGGCGCTGTAGGCCTTGGCGAACGTCTCCTGCACAAGGTCCTCGGCATCGGCCGGGTTGCGGGTCATCCGCATCGCCGCTCCGTAGAGCTGGTCGAGGTAGGGCAGTGCGTCGCGCTCGAATCGCGCGGAGCGCTGGTCGGCGGTCTCGTCCTCGACGGCGACCTCTGCAGGTGGGGACATCTCGTCCCGGAGGGAGTCAGTCATCGCCTCCCACAGTACCGCCGTGGGCCGATCCAGGGTCATCGCAGTCACACCGACCAGAACACGTCACCCCCGCCGGGGATTCCCGACCACCTCGCGCACCAGCCACTCCAGGGTCGACTCGACGACGATCCCCATCGCCTCGTCCTGGGTCACCTCACCCCGGGCGGGCACCTTCAGGGAGTGGTCGCCGCCCGGGATCACCACCAGGTCGAGCCCGTCGAGGTCGCCGGGGAACTCCTCGGGCCGGCCCATCGGGTCGCGCTCCCCCTGCACCACGAGCGTCGGCAGGCCGACTGCCTGCAGCTCCCCCAGCCGGGTCGGCTCGGTCCGCCCGGGAGCATGGAGCGGGAAGGACAGGGCCAGGCAGCCCGTCGCGCCCAGCGCCCGCGCCGTACGGGCCGCGGAGCGGGCGCCCGCCGAGCGGCCACCCACGACGAGGGGCGTCCGTACGCGCATCACGTCGGCAGCACAGCGCAGCGCCGTGTCGAGGGTCGGCGGGGCGGTCGCGATCTTGCGGCCCGCCACCCGCCACGGCTGCTCGAACAGGACGACCGTCACACCCTGCGCCGGCAGCGCGTCGGCCAGCGCCCACAGGTCGCGGGCGTCCACGCCACCGCCGGCGCCGTGGCTGAGCAGCAGGGTCGCCATCGGGCTGGTGGCGCGTCGTGTGTGCAGACGGCCCTCGCCGTGGGGGGTGTCGACCGACCGGACGGACGCCTTCTTCACTCGCTCTCCTCCACGGGCAGCGGCTCCACAAGCTCGGGTCCGTTGTTGCGCACGTTGCTGACCAGGGTCGGCACCGGGTAGGCCTCGAGGCGGCCGGGTGCGGCGGGCACGAGGAGGGTGGTGTCGCCGGGTGTGGTCGGGTCGAGCCACTCGTGCCAGCGCTCGCGCTCGACCATCAACGGCATCCGGTCGTGGATGTGGCCGAGGGAGTCCTCTGCCTCGGTGGTGAGCACCGTGCAGGTCCAGCGGAAGCGGTCGGGGTCGTCCTCGGACCTCTCCGGGTCGCGCCAGATCTCGTAGAGCCCGGCCATCGCGAGCACCCCGCCGTCCTTGGGACGGATGAAGAACGGCTGCTTGACCGGCTTGCCCTTCGCGTTGGTGCGGGTGGTGGGGTACCACTCGAAGTAGCCGTCGGCCGGCAGGAGCGCCCGTCGGGTGGCGAAGGCCTTGCGGTAGGCCGGCTTCTCCGCGACGGTCTCCATCCGTGCGTTGATCATCCGGTTGCCGATCGAGGGGTCCTTGGCCCACGACGGGACCAGGCCCCACGTGAGGACGCGCAGCTGCCGCTGCGGAGGCTCCCCGCTGTCCCGCGACGGCGGCCGCTCGACCACGGCGTAGACCTCCTTGGTCGGCGCGACGTTGTAGTCGGGCCCGAGGGGCGCGGCGATCCGGGTCTCGACGACCTCGAACTCCTCGACGAGGTCGTCCGGGCTCCGGGACGAGGCGTAGCGACCACACACAGCACCCACCCTAGGGGAGCCGGCCGACAGGGTCGGCTCAGCAGGCTCAGCCGCGGGCCAGCTCGTCGAGCAGCATCCCGGCGATCGCGTCCGTGCTCGGGAGCCCCTCGATCCACACGCGCACCGGGGAGTCCGGCTCCGCCCCCTCGAGGAGCGTGCGCAGCACCCGGACCCGTCGCCCGAGGTGGCCGTCGCGGCGGGTGAGGATCCCGACCCGGTGCATTCCGAGCCGCGCCACGGTCTCATCCCGCGCGAACGCGGTGCGCGCGAGCTCCCCTGCCCGGGCCAGGCGCATGGCCCGGGTGAAGTGGTCACCGGGCTCGTCGGACGGGTCGTCACCGGACGGCATCGCGAAGACGACCAGCGTGAAGCCGCCGATGCCGTTGTCGGTCCCGGCACCTCCGAGCCGGTAGAGCTCCGAGAGGCGGCTGCGCAGGTGCGCCTGGCTGGACAGCCCGGTGAGCGGGTCCTCGCAGGAGAGCTGGTTGAGGTATCCCAGCGTCGTCTCGCTCCACGCGGTGAGCAGCGCGGTGACGACGTCGTACGACGGGTCGGTGCCGGTGAGACAGCGCCAGGTCTCCCGCAGGCCGGCGAGCGTCTCCTCGACGGACGCGCCGTCGCGGGCCAGGTCCTGACCCGCGACGGCGCACACGCCGACGACGTCCGACCCTGAGGTGAGTGCTTCGCCGACAGCCTCGAACCGGTGCGGCAACCCCGACCGCTCGACGGTTGACCGTCGGCCTCTCACCTCAGGATCGGCAGCCGCAAGGCGACGCCCACGCGTGGCGAAGATCCTCACGGCACACCCCCTCCGAGTCGTCCAGTCATGCTCGTGTCATCTCTGGTGGTGTGACGGTCGCCGTGACGACCCATGACGCGGAAACCGATCAGATTCCTCGACGATTCTCGAAACCGCCTCCGGCCGGCGGGGCTACAGTCGGAGTGTCCGGCACCCGCCGGGTGGTGTTCCCGGAAGCGTCGAACCATGAGCGTCCAGACATGAGCGTGACCACCAGCGTCGAGGCACCGAGCGACGCCGAGCTGATCTCGGCCGTCCGCGGTGGGGACCTCGACGCCTACGGCACGCTCTTCGAGCGACACGTCGACGCAGCCCGCCGCCTAGCCCGCCAGCTCGTCCCGGCCGGCGACGCCGACGACCTCGTGTCCGACGCCTTCGTCAAGGTGATGGGCGTGCTGCAGCGCGGCGGTGGCCCCGACCTGGCGTTCCGTGCGTACCTGCTGACCGCGGTGCGGCGCCTCCAGGTCGATCGCTTCCGGGCGGGGTCGCGACTGCACACCACCGACGACATGGACGCCTTCGACCCCGGTGTGCCGTTCCGCGACACGGCGGTCGAGGGCTTCGAGAGCGCCGCCGCCGCCCGTGCCTTCGCGAGCCTGCCCGAGCGCTGGCAGCTCGTGCTGTGGCACACCGAGGTGGAGGGCGACAAGCCTGCGGACATCGCGCCGATGCTCGGGATGAGCGCCAACTCCGTCTCGGCGCTCGCCTACCGTGCCCGCGAGGGCCTTCGCCAGGCCTTCCTGACCCAGCACGCTGCCGAGCTCGACGACGACACCTGCCGGTGGACCCACGGTCAGCTCGGCGCCTACGTCCGCAACGCCACGTCGCGTCGCGACGCCGCCAAGGTCGAGCACCACCTCGACGAGTGCCGCTCGTGCATGGCCGTCTACCTCGAGCTGACCGAGGTCAACTCCAACCTCGGCGGCCTGCTCGCTCCCCTGCTCCTCGGCGGCGTCGCGACCGCCTACCTCGGCAGCACCGCCGTCTCCACCGCAGCTCCGGTCGGCGTCGGCGCCGTCGTGGGCCGGATCCGCGACCTCGTCGCGGGGAACGCGGGGACCGCCGCGATCGCCGGCGTGGCGGCCAGCGTCGTGGTCGCGGGTGGCGTGGTCACCCTCGCCGTCAACGACGGCGCGCGGACGACGGCCGAACCCCCGGTCAGCGACGCCCGGCTCGGTGCCACCGCGCCCACGTCCCCGGAGCCGACTGGCAGCGGGACCGAGCGGCGCCAGTCATCGGGCGACCGTCCTGCCAGCGGCGACGAGGCCGCGGGCGAGCAGGTGCCACCCGTTCCCGACCCGGTGATCCCGGGCCCTGCCGGCAGCGCGCCTGCACTGCCTGCGGACCCCGGCTCGACCGACCCCGGCTCGACCGACCCCGACCCGACCGACCCGACCGACCCGACCGACCCGACCGATCCCACGGACCCCACGGACCCGACCGATCCCACGGACCCGACCGATCCCACGGACCCGACCGACCCGACCGACCCGACCGATCCCACGGACCCCACGGACCCGACCGATCCCACGGACCCGACCGACCCGACCGACCCGACTGACCCCACGGACCCGACCGATCCGACCGACCCGACCGACCCGACCGACCCCACGGACCCGACCGATCCGACCGACCCGACCGATCCCACGGACCCGACCGACCCGACCGACCCCACGGACCCGACCGATCCCACGGACCCGACCGATCCGACCGACCCGACGGACCCGACGGACCCGACCGATCCCACGGACCCCACGGACCCGACCGATCCCACGGACCCGACCGATCCCACGGACCCGACCGACCCGACCGACCCCACGGACCCGACCGACCCCACGGACCCGACCGACCCGACCGACCCCACGGACCCGACCGACCCCACGGACCCGACCGACCCGACCGACCCCACGGACCCGACCGACCCCACCGATCCCACGGACCCGACCGACCCCACCGATCCCACGGACCCGACCGACCCCACCGATCCCACGGACCCGACCGATCCCACGGACCCGACCGATCCCACGGACCCGACCGACCCCACCGATCCCACGGACCCGACCGACCCGACCGACCCGACGGACCCGACTCCTGCGGACGGCTCGATCACCGGATCGGTGCGCGGCAGCTTCCCCGTCTATCGCGTCGGTCTGGCCGTCGCGGGGCTCGCCGAAGGGGCCACGGGCCGGGTGCAAGTCCGGATCGAGCGGATCGCCGTGGTGATCGATGCCGACCCACGCTGCACCGTCGGACGGCGCACCCTCACCTGCACGGTCGCCGCAGCGGACACGTCCCCGATCGAGCTCGTCCTCCTCGCCCTGCCCGGCGCCTCGGTCACCGCGACCCTGGAGGCTGCTGCGGGCGATCCCGATCCCGGCAACAACACCTGGCGCGCGACCCTCGGCTGATCCACCAGCCTCGCACCCCTGCGGACGGAGCGTGCTCCCCGCGCATCGTGTAGACAGGCCCTATGACGATCACCCGGTTGCTCGCACGTCCCATGCTGGCCACGATCTTCGTCGCCGGCGGTGTCAACGCCCTCCGCAACACCGAGGGTCACGCCGCGAAGGCGAAGAAGGTGACCGACAAGGTGGTCCCGGCCGCCCAGAAGGCGGCGCCCCAGGTGCCGATCCCGTCCGACCCGGCCACCTTGGTCCGCATCAACGCCGGCGCGCAGATCCTCGCCGCCGCCGCGCTCGCCACCGGACGCGCCCCGCGGCTGAGCGCCAGCGTCCTGGCCGCCTCGCTCGTGCCGACCACGCTCGCCGGGCACGCCTTCTGGAACGAGACAGACCCGCAGGCCAAGAACGCGCAGCGCCTGCAGTTCTACAAGAACACGTCCGTCCTCGGCGGGCTGCTCCTCGCCGCGGTCGACACCGAGGGCAGGCCCGGGCTGGCCTGGCGGGCCCGCCGCGCCGCCGCCGACGTACGCCGCGAGGCCAAGCACGTCGCGAAGGAAGCGCGCCGCGAAGCGAAGTTGGCCCGGGCCCAGCTGACCTGACCTCGATAGGGTGCGCGGGTGACTGACCTCTGGCCGGCCCCGCGCCCCACCGACCCCCTCGACCGGGTCGTGTCGTTGCCGGGGAGCAAGTCGCTCACCAACCGCGCGCTGGTCCTCGCCGCGATCGCCGACGGCCCGAGTGTCGTACGCCGTCCGCTGCGCTCGCGCGACACGCTGCTCATGGCCGCCGCCCTCACCTCGCTGGGCACCGGCATCGAGGACACCGACGGTCCGGGAGCCGGTGACTGGCGCGTGACCCCCGCCCCCTGGGACCGCGACGCCGACGTCGACTGCGGCCTCGCCGGCACGGTGATGCGCTTCGTTCCGCCCGTCGTCGGGCTGGCCGAGGGCACCGTGCGCTTCGACGGCGACCCCCACATGCGGTTGCGCCCGGTCGGCCAGATGCTCACCGCGCTCAGAGCGCTCGGTGTACGCATCGACGACGGCGGCCGGGGTGCCCTGCCGTTCGCGGTGCACGGGACCGGCTCGGTGCCGGGCGGCACCGTCACCATCGACGCCAGCGCGTCGTCCCAGTTCGTGTCCGCGCTGCTGCTCGCGGGGGCCCGCTACGACCGGGGCGTGGACGTGCGCCACGTCGGCAAGCCGGTGCCCTCCCTCCCCCACATCGAGATGACCGTGCAGATGCTGCGGCAGCACGGCGTCGCGGTGGACGACAGCGACGCCAACCGCTGGGCGGTCGCGCCCGGTCCGGTGAAGGCCAGCGACCACGACATCGAGCCCGACCTCTCCAACGCCGCGCCCTTCCTCGCCCTCGCCGCCGCCACCGGCGGCCGGGTCACCGTCACCGACTGGCCCGCCACCACCACGCAGCCCGGTGACGAGCTGCGCGAGATCCTCACGCTCATGGGCTGCGAGGTGACGCTCGCCGGCGGCGACCTCACCGTCGTCGGCCCGCCGCGTCTGTCAGGGGTCGACCTCGACCTCCACGACGTGGGCGAGCTGACGCCGGCCGTCGCCGCCCTCTGCGCCCTCGCCGACTCGCCCTCCCACCTGCGCGGGGTCGCCCACATCCGCGGCCACGAGACCGACCGGATCACCGCGCTCGCCACCGAGCTCGGACGACTCGGAGCCGATGTCACCGAGCGCGAGGACGGCCTGACCATCCGGCCGTCGACGCTGCACGGCGGCACGTTCCACACCTACGCCGACCACCGCATGGCGCACGCCGCCGTGATCCTCGGTCTGGCCGTGGACGACGTGCTCGTCGAGGACGTCGCGACGACGTCGAAGACGTTCCCCGACTTCGCCGGCGCGTGGAGCCGCGCGGTGCACGGCGGTCAGCCGTGACGGGTCGCTACTCCGAGCACGACCACGAGCACTACGAGCGACCGCGCCGCCGCACCCGCCCGCGCACCAAGGACCGGCCCACCTACGACGACGCCGTCGACGCCCGTGTCGTCACCGTCGACCGCGGCCGCTTCACGCTGCTGCTCGACGGTCGGCGGGTGATGGCGATGAAGTCACGCCCGCTGGGCCGCAAGGGCGTCGTGGTGGGCGACCACGTCCGGGTGGTCGGCGACACCAGCGGCGCCGACGGGTCGCTGGCGCGCATCGTCGAGGTCGTCGAGCGGACGACCACGCTGCGCCGCACCGCCGACGACGACGACCCGGTGGAGCGCGTCATCGTCTCCAACGCCGACCAGCTCGTCGTGGTCACCGCCCTGGCCGACCCCGAGCCGCGCCCGCGCCTGATCGACCGCGCACTGGTGGCGGCGTACGACGCCGGGATGGCGCCGCTGCTGTGCCTCACCAAGGCCGACCTGGCCGACCCCGAGACGCTGCTCTCGACCTACCGCTCCCTCGGCGTGCCGTGGGTCGTCACCCAGCTCAAGGGTGAGGGCGCCGGCGACCTCACCGAGCTCCGCGATCGCCTGCGCGGGCGCACCAGCGTCCTGGTCGGCCACAGCGGTGTGGGCAAGTCGACCCTCGTCAATGCCCTGATCCCCGACGCCGGTCGCGAGGTGGGCATCGTCAACGCCGTGACCGGGCGCGGCCGGCACACCTCGACGAGCGCCTACCTTCTCGAGCTGCCGGGCGAGGACGGACGCGGCGACGGCTGGATCATCGACACCCCCGGCATCCGGTCCTTCGGGCTCGCCCACGTGCAGCCGGAGAACCTCATCGAGGCGTTCCCCGACCTCGACGAGATGACCGAGACGTGCCCTCGGGGCTGCACCCACGGCAGCGACGAGCCCGAGTGCGGGCTCGACGAGGCCATCGAGGCCGGCGAGGCCGATCCCGACCGGGTCGAGTCGTTCCGCCGTCTGCTGGCCGCCCGAGAGGCGTCCAGCGACTGGTAGTCGGGCGGTCAACCACCCCAGACGGCCCGCGCGCCCGAGTCCCCGGCCAGGTAGACCGTGACGAGCAGCGCGACCGCACCGGCCGCCAGCACCAGTGCGACCGGGATGCCGAAGCGCGTGTCCCGCGCCCCACGCCCCGATGCCAGCGCCGAGGCCCCACCGAGTGCCCACGCCGCGAGACCGGACAGGACGGCGTAGCCCAGCGCCACGTTGCGCATCAGCTCGCCATCCTCCTCGTGGTCCTCGACGAGCGGAGCGAGCTGGGGGCGTGCCTCGAGCAGGGACTCGCCGGCCTGGGCGGCGAGGACCGCGGCCGCGGCGGTGACGACCGCGAGGACGACGAGGGGCCACCGGAGCAGCCAGCGCCACCTCGGCACGGCGGCATAGACCAGGCCGGTGAGCGCCGCGAGCGGCCCGAGGACGACGACTGCGTGCACGACGAGCGGGTGCAGCGGCACACCGTTGAGCTCCATGCCTGCAATGTAGGGCGTGTTGCTGGGAATAGCCTGTGAACATGCCCATCACCGGCTCCAACGACCACACCGACGACCTGCGGCTGGCCCACGTCCTGGCCGACGACGCGGACTCGCTGACCCAGGCCCGCTTCAAGGCGCTCGACCTGCACGTCATGAGCAAGCCCGACCTGACGCCGGTGACCGACGCCGACAAGGCCGTCGAGGAGGGCATCCGACGCACGCTGTCACGCGTGCGCTCCCGTGACGCGGTCGTCGGTGAGGAGCAGGGCACGACCGGTCACGGCCAGCGCCGGTGGATCGTCGACCCGATCGACGGCACCAAGAACTACGTGCGCGGGGTGCCGGTGTGGGCGACCCTCATCGCGCTCGCCATCGACGACGAGGTCGTGCTGGGCGTGGTGTCCGCCCCGCAGCTGCAGCGCCGGTGGTGGGCCTCGGCGGGCAACGGCGCCTGGACGGGTCGCTCCCTGCTGAAGGCCACCAGGTGCGAGGTGTCCGACGTACGTCGCCTTGAGGACGCGTCGCTGAGCTACTCGTCCCTGTCCGGGTGGGACGAGCGCGACCGCCTCGACGACTTCGTGTCCTTGTCGCGTCGCTGCTGGCGCACCCGTGCCTACGGGGACTTCTGGTCCTACATGCTGCTGGCCGAGGGCGCCGTCGACCTCGCCGCCGAGCCCGAGCTCGAGCTCTACGACATGGCGGCCCTCGACGTCATCGTCCGTGAGGCCGGCGGCCGGTTCACCTCGCTCGACGGCACCAACGGGCCGTGGGGCGGCAACGCGCTGGCCTCCAACGGCCACCTGCACGACGCCGCGCTCTCCTTCCTCGGCGCGACGCACGACGACGGCACCGACCCCGACGTGCCGCGGCGCGGGCCCGGATCGGTGAGCAGCCTGCGGGCCCGGCAGGCCCCACCGGTGCTGGACTGAGACTGCCTGCCGAGCCAGGCGTTCGGCACTGTCCCTCGCGGTCCGGCTTGGCTACGGTGACTTCTCACCAGTTCTGCGGGACGAGAGGGCGGACACCATGAAGATCAAGGACGTCATCAAGGGCAAGGCCAGCCAGGCGGTCGTGACCATCGCCCCGGAGGCCACCGTGCGCGAGCTGGTCGCGCTGCTGGCCGAGCACAACGTCGGCGCCCTGGTGGTGAGCGAGGACGGCGAGCGGGTCGCCGGGATCGTCAGCGAGCGCGACGTCGTACGCCGCCTGCACGAGGACACCGCGGTCCTCGAAAGCGCCGTGAGCTCGATCATGACCGCTGACGTGCGGACCTGCGCGGGCGACGACGCCCTCACCGACCTCATGCAGACGATGACCGAGCACCGCATCAGGCACGTCCCGGTGGTGGCCGACGGCCGGCTGACCGGCATCATCTCCATCGGTGACGTGGTCAAGAACCGGATCGGCGAGCTCGAGTTCGAGCGCGACCAGCTCGACCACTACGTGCACCAGACCTGACCAGCCATCATCATCGATCGGAGTATTTCGTGAGCGAGAAGCCTGACGTCGACCCCCACATGGGCGATGCGCCCGCCGACCTCGAGGTCACCGACCTCGTCGAGGGAGACGGTGCCGAGGCCACGTCCGGCTCCACCGTCTCGGTCCACTACGTCGGCGTCGCCCACTCCACGGGCGAGGAGTTCGACGCGTCTTACAACCGCGGCACGCCCCTGCAGTTCCGCCTCGGCATCGGCCAGGTCATCTCCGGCTGGGACACCGGGGTGCAGGGCATGAAGGTCGGCGGCCGTCGCCGGCTCGTCATCCCGCCGCACCTCGGCTACGGCGACCGCGGCGCCGGCGGCGCCATCAAGCCGGGCGAGACGCTGATCTTCGTGGTGGACCTGCTCGAGGTCCGCTGACCCGTCCCGCCCGGACGTTCGTCAGGCCTGGGCGTCGTGGACCAGGATCGCCACCTGCACCCGGTTCTCGACGCCCAGCTTGGTGAACAGCCTCCCCACATGGGTCTTGACCGTCGGGACGCCCATGTAGAGCTCGGCCGCGATGTCGGCGTTGCTCAGCCCGCGCGCGACCGCGTCGGCCACGTCGCGCTCGCGGTCGGTGAGGACCTCGAGGGCCGCACGCGCCGACCGCGCCCGGTCCTGCCCGCCATTGTCGCTGTCAGCGCGGGTGACGGCGGCGATCAGCTGGGCGGTCACGCTGGGCGACAGCATCGGCTGGCCGGCTGCCACCGTGCGGATCGCCTCGACGAGGCGGGCCGGCGGCGTGTCCTTCAGCAGGAAGCCGGCCGCACCGATGCGCAGCGCGCGGAGCACCATGTCGTCGGTGTCGAAGGTCGTCAGCACGATGACCTTGAGGCCCGGGTCGGCGGCAAGCAGCGCCTCCGTCGCGCTGAGGCCGTCGCGCACCGGCATCCGGATGTCCATCAGCACCACGTCGGCGCCCGACGCCGGGACCACCCGCAGCGCCTCCTCGCCGTCTCCGGCCTCGGCGACGACGCTCAGCCCGGAGTCGCCGCCGAGCATCATCCGCAGGGCCGCGCGCACCATGGGGTCGTCGTCGACGACGACGAGCCGGACCACGCCCCCGCTGCTCGTGCCTGTCACGTGGTCCACGGTATCCACGCCCGTACGGCGTAGCCGCCTCCCGGGTCGGTGCCGTGGCTGATCCGCCCGCCCGCGAGAGCCGCCCGCTCGGCCAGGCCCAGCAGGCCCAGGCCTGACGCCGGGAGGTGCTGCGGCGCCGGTCCGACCGGAGCCGCGTTGCGCACCCCGATCACCAGCCCGTCGTCGGGCGAACCGGCCAGGTCCACGGACACCACGGTGCCGGGCGCGTGCTTGCGCACGTTGGTGAGCGCCTCCTGCACGATCCGGTACGCCGTCCGGCCGGTGCCGGGAGGGACGTCGTCCGCGACGCGGTTGGACAGGCGTACGCGCATCCCGCCGGCCTGCTCCTCCGCCACCAGAGCAGCCACGTCGTCGAACCCGGGCTGGGGTGGCTCGGGCACGGAGTCGGTCGGCTGGGACGGGTCCCGGAGCACGCCGAGGACCGCCCGGAGGTCGGAGAGGGCCCGGTGCGCGTTGTCCTCGATCGACTTCGCGGCACTCCCCCGCTCCTCCTCACTCAGGTCGGTGCGGTAGCCGAGGGCACCGGCGTGCATCGCCACCAGCGAGATGCGGTGCGCCAGCACGTCGTGCATCTCGCGGGCGATCCGGGTGCGCTCCGCCGCCTGCGCCTGGGCCACGCGGGCCCGCTGCTCGCGCTCGGCGGTCAGGGCGCGCTCGCGGTAGGAGTCGACGAGCTGGCGCTGCGACCCCATGGCGTAGCCCGTGGCCGCCAGGATGCCCACCGTGAGGCACCCGAAGGCGAACGACGCCCACAAGGGCAGGGTGTCCTGGGTGAGGCCGATGCGCTCCTGGACGACCCCGGCGAGAACGCTCAGCGGCGCCACCACCGCCAGCAGCCGCCAGCGCCGGTGCGAGGAGATCGAGCCGATGATCCACGACCCCGGTCCCGCGCTCGAGGCGGACACGACCGAGAAGCCCACCAGGAGCCCGGCGACCAACGCGGGTCGGCGGTGGCGCCAGCGGATGAGCACGAAGGAGAGCAGGCCGAGCACCGGGTCGCCGACGAGGAACCACATCATGACCGGGTCCGACGTGCGCTCGGCGGCGGTCACCAGCGGGATCCCCCAGACGGTGAGGCTGATGAGGGCCGCCAACCCGTAGCGCCAGGTCGCTGCGAGCCGGCCCGTCCCCACCATGGCACCGACCCTAGGCGCACCGGCCGAACGGGCGCGTCCGACCAAGGTGTCGTCGCGAGGCGGAGGCCGATACCCAGGTCGGACCCCGCCGACCCCTGCGCCCGATGTCCCGGACCTCCGTGGCGACGAGGCTGGAGCCATGATCACAGTCGAGAACCTCACCAAGCGCTACGGCGGGTTCACCGCCGTCGACGACATCTCCTTCGAGGTCCGTCCCGGCAGCGTCGTCGGCTTTCTCGGGCCCAACGGCGCCGGGAAGTCCACCGCGATGCGGATGATGACCGGCCTCACCCCGCCGACGTCCGGGCGGGCCACCATCCTCGGCCAGCCCTACCGCGAGCTCCACAACCCCGGCCGCCAGGTCGGCGTCATGCTCGATGCGTCCGCGCAGCACCCCGGCCGCACCGGCCGCGAGGTGCTCCGGGTCGCCGCCGTCTCGATCGGCGTCTCCAAGGCCCGCGTCGAGGAGGCGCTCGCGCTCGTCGGCCTGACCGACGAGGAGGCCGGACGCCGGGTCCGCAACTACTCGCTCGGCATGCGCCAGCGGCTCGGCATCGCCGCCGCGCTGCTCGGCGAGCCGCAGGTCCTCGTGCTCGACGAGCCCGCCAACGGCCTCGACCCTCAGGGCATCCACTGGATGCGCGGGCTGCTGCGGCGCTTCGCCGATGGCGGTGGGACCGTGCTGCTGTCGAGCCACCTGCTGCACGAGGTGCAGATCGTCGCCGACGACCTCGTGATGATCGGTCGCGGCCGGATCGTCGCGATGGGCTCGAAGGAGGAGCTCCTCAGCCGCGGCGGCACCTCGGTGTCCTCCACCGACGACGGGCGCCTCGCCCAGCTCCTGCAGGCCGCCGACGTACCCGTCACCCGGACCGGAGCCGGACTGGTCGTCGAGGCCGAGCCCCGCGTGGTCGGCGAGATCGCCGCCCGCGAGTCCGTCGTCCTCCTCGAGCTGCGCTCCGGCGGCTCGGAGGGCCTGGAGGAGATGTTCCTCGGCCTCACGGCCGCCACCTCTCGTGAAGGAGACGCAGCATGAGCACCGCCGCCACCACCCAGACCACCGCACCCGCCGTCGGCGGCCCGAGCGGCTCCGCCGGCGCTCCCGCCGCCCTGCCCGGGCGCCCGGGAGTCCCCTTCTCGCGCACCCTGCAGGCCGAGGTGCGCAAGATGGTCGATACCCGCGCCGGCCGTTGGATGGTCATCGTCATGGCCGCGCTGACCGTGCTGATCCTGGCCGCGTTCGTCCTCTGGGGCCCCGCCGAGGATGCGACGTTCGGCAACCTGCTCCAGATCTCCACCCTGCCCCTGGCGATGCTGCTGCCCGTGATCGGCATCATGGCCGCCACTGCCGAGTGGACCCAGCGCACCGGCCTCGTCACCTTCACCCTCGAGCCGCGGCGCGGTCGCGTCGTGCTCGCCAAGGCGCTGGGCGCACTGGCGCTCGGGCTCGTCGTCATGGCCGTCGCCTTCGCCGCCGCCGCGCTCGCCAACCTGGCCGGCACGGGCACGTGGGACCTCGACGCCGCCGCGGGCGGCGGGCTCGTGCTGGCGCTGCTGATCTACGTCCTGCAGGGCGTCGCGTTCGGGCTGCTCTTCCTCAACACGCCCGTCGCGATCGTGACCGTGCTGGTCCTGCCGACCGCCTGGACCATCGCCACACAGGTCTTCAGCTCGCTCTCCGACGTCGGGCAGTGGCTCGACCTCGACTCGGTCACCCGCCCGTTGTTCGAGGGGGAGATGGCAGGCCAGGACTGGGCCCAGCTCGGCACCGGCGTCGGCTTCTGGGTGCTGCTGCCCCTCGCCATCGGCACCTGGCGGGTCCTCACGCGTGAGGTGAAGTAACCGGGGGGTCTTCACCTCTCCCCGTCGCCACCCCTACCAGTGGACGTCGATCTCGACCTCTCCGGTGGCGACACGGGCCGCCAGCCCGCCCAGCGTGACCACGTCACCAGGGGCGAGCTGGCGGCCTCGCCGTGTCTCGACCTCCCCGTTGACCTGTACCGCGCCGTCCGCGATGACCGGCTTGGCCTCCGCACCGCTCTCGACGAGGTTGGCGAGCTTGAGGAACTGGCCCAGCCGGATCGACTCGTCGCGGATCGGGACCTCGACAGGCTCGCTGGTCGGTGGCATGTCTCTAGGGTAGGTGTCCGTGCGCACCCGAAGGCTCCTCCTCGCCATGGCATCGCTGTGCCTCGTGACACCCCTGCTCGCCGCGACCACCGCCGCTGCGCCCGCCGGCGCCCGCCCGGCCGCCGTGGCCGGCAAGACCGGCTGCGAGGCCCAGGCCGTGTTCGAGGTGTGCTTCACCTCGCCCCCCACCGTCCCGCGCGACCCGACGGTGCTCGACCGCCCGAGCCGCCTCTTCGACACCGCCGGCCCGGGCGACACGATCCGGGTCGCGATGTTCCGCTGGGACATCAAGGCGCCGACCGACGCGATCCTCGCCGCCCAGCGTCGCGGCGCGACGGTGCTCCTCGTCGGCGACGACGACCTGCGGCTGAACCGGCACGGACGCCGCCTCATCGAGACCCTCGAGGAGCAGGACCCCGCGCGACGCAACGTCACGATCTGCAAGGGCGCCTGCCTGCCGTGGCGCGCTCCCGGGCCGTACCCCGACAGTCAGGACGTGCAGCACCTGAAGTTCTACGTCACCGACATCGACGGCGTGCAGTCGTTCATGACGTCGTCCGCCAACCTCGAGGACCGCCAGTACCGCCAGTACAACTCGTTCATCAAGATCGACGACCCGGGCCTCTACGCCTTCGGGGTGGCGTACTTCTCCCGTCTGGAGGCCGAGGGCCTGAAGGTCGACGGCGAGCGGTGGGACGACCGGCGCAAGGTCTGGAAGGGCGGGTCGGTGACCGCGGCCGTCTACCCCAACCGCAGCGACCTCCTGCTGTCCACGCTCAAGGACATCTCCTGCAGCAAGGGCGCGCGGGACGTCTCGGCGATGTTCGCGGTGATCCAACGCGCCGACGTGCGCGCCCAGCTCGCGCGTCTCTCCGACCGTGGCTGCCGGGTGCGGGTCGTCACCTCGCGCGACACGGTCGAGAACTGGGTGCAGCGGTCGCTCCCCAGCGGCGACATCCCGGACCGCCAGGTCAGGACCGTCCTCACCCACGACAAGATGCTCGTGGTGGACGCGAAGTTCCGCGGCAGGGCGACGCACCTCGTCCTCACCGGCACCTCCAACACCACCTGCGGGGGCCTGCTCTACAACGACGAGGTCATGCTCCGCGTGGTGGACAACCGCTGGCTGCACGACCAGTACCGCGCGCACTTCGACGACGCCTACGCCCGCGCGTGGCAGAGCCGGTCGCGGATCATGCCCGTCATGAAGCCCTGCCGCCGCTGACCCGACATCTGCTCGCTCCGTCGTGCTGGTGTCATCGGCGGGAGCGTGGAGTCTCCGAGTCACCACATGACTTCAGGGCTCCGCGCTGTCGTCAGCCCGCAGCGCTCACCAGGGCGGCCACCGCCGCCGACGCACCCGGCAGCGCACGCACCTCGTCAGCCGCCTCGGCACATCGGCCCCGCATCATCCGGTCGGCGAGGACGGCGCGCGCCGCGGCCTCGACCCCTTCCGGGTCGGCAGTCACGGGGTCGAGCGTGACGGCCACCCCCAACTCGTCCGCCCGCACGGCGTTGTGCGGCTGGTCCGCGCCCAGGGGCAGGAGGAGGGACGGGAGTCCGTGGGCGAGCGTCGCCAGGAGGCTGCCCGAACCGCCGTGGGAGACCACCAGGTCGACGCGCGGGAGCAACTCCTCCTGCGGCACGAAGCGCTCCACGCGCACGTGCAGCGGTTGGGCCGCGAGTCCCGCAGGGTCGATCCGCCGTCCCACCGTCGCGACGACATCGGCGTCGAGGCGGGACAGCCCGGCCAGAAGCCGCTCGAAGAGGTCGCCGGATGCACCGTTGAAGATGGTGCCGAGGGTCACGTACACGCGCGGCCGACCCGTGCTCGCGACCTGCGCCGGCCGGCCGGCAGACCGGTAGTAGGTCGGCTGCACGGGCAGGGGCGAGGACGGGCTGCGGAAGGACGGGGGCGCGACGGCAAGCACCAGCCCCTCGGTCAATCGGGCGAGGTGCGGATCGGGAGGCAGCCCGTGCTCGGCCCGTACGGCGTCCAGGCGCGGGCCGACCAGGTCCGGCCGTACGAGCGTGCCGGCAGCCAGCACGAGGTGGGTGGCGACAGGCACCCCCGCCAGCTCGGCCGCGATCGTCGTGCCGAGGTCGGTCTCGTCGCGGAGCACGAGGTCGGGGCGGAAGCCGCGGATCACCTCCGGCACGGCCGCGGCCATCCGCCGCGCGCCCCGGTCCGCGAAGTTCGCAGCGAACTCGAGCTCCGTTGCGCGGCCGTCCATCACCTCCAACGGCGTGCGCGTCTCCTCGGCAGGTGTCGTGTCGTGGTGCTGTTCTGTACTGGTCGAGAAGGCGGTGAACCCCTCCTCCCTGATGCGCGGGACGAGACCACCCGATCCCGCGATCGCCACCTCGTGGCCGGCGGCTCGGACCGCCCGGGCCAGCGGGAGCAACGGCGTCAGGTGGCCGAGACCACCGACGAAGGTGATGAGGAGGCGCATCGCGTCGCAGACCTCCCGACGTCAGTGCACGAGCAGGCTGATGGCGTGGATCAGCACGCCGACCAGGCCGCCGACGATGGTGCCGTTGATCCGGATGAACTGCAGGTCGCGCCCGACATGCAGCTCGATGCGGCGCGCCGCCTCCTTGCCGTCCCAGCGCTCGATCGTGTGGGTGATCACGGTGGTCACCTCGGCTCCGTAGCGCTCGACGGCGAAGACCGTGAGGTCGGCCGCGACCCGGTCGAGGCGCTCGCGCAGCGCGGCGTCGTCGCGCAGCCGCTCCGCGAAGGAGCTGAGCTCGACCAGGAGGCGGTGCCGGACGGCGCCCTCGGGGTCGCGGATCGAGCCCAGCAGGGCCGAGCGCATCGCCTTCCAGAGCGAGATCGCGGTGGTCACGACCTGCGGGTGCTCGAGCAGGCGCTCCTTGAGCGCCTCGGTCCGACGGACCGTCTCCTCGTCGTTGAGCAGGTCGTGGGCGAGCTGGCCCAGCATCGAGTCGAGCGCCTCACGGGCGCGGTGGTGCGGGTCGTCGCGGATGTCCTCCAGCCACGCGAGGGCCTGCACGTGAAGGCGCGACGTGACGGCGTCGTTGAGCTTGGGCGGTGCCCACCACGGGGCCCGCTCCTCCAGCACCCGGATGAAGGTCTCCGGGTTGTCGCGCAGCCAGCTGTGCAGCTCCTCGACGGCTAGGTCGACCAGCCCGTGGTGCAGGTCGTCGCGCAGCACCTCCATCAGCGTCGAGCCCAGCAGCGGCGAGATCGGCTCCTCGCGGAACCGGGGCACCAGGGCGTGGCTGACCAGGTCGGCGATGTGGTCGTCACGGACCTTGCCCAGCGCGATGACGGCGACCTCCGCCACCTCGTCGACCACCCGGCGGGCATGGGCCGGCTCCTCCAGCCAGGCGCCCACCCGTGCAGAGATCGTGGCCGCGGCCACGCGCTCGCGGATGATGTCCTCCTGGAGGAAGTTCTCCCCCACGAACTCCTCGAGCCCCTTGCCGAGCTCGTCCTTGCGCTTGGGCACGAGGGCGGTGTGCGGGATGGGCAGGCCGAGCGGGTGCTTGAACAGCGCCGTCACGGCGAACCAGTCCGCGATGGCGCCGACCATCGACGCCTCGGCGCCCGCGTTGACGAAACCCCAGAAGCCGTCGCGTCCCAACGTGGCGACGTACACGCAGGCCGCGAAGAGCAGCAGCCCGACGGCGACCGTACGCATCCGGCGCAGGCCGCGGCGGCGGGCCTCGTCGGCGCCCGGATCGGGCGTGATGAGGGAGATCGGGGGCGGGCTCGGCGGCGGGCTCGTCGAGGAACGCGCGGAGGATCCCCGGGAGGAGGTGGCAGAGGTGGCGGCCATGGCAGCCATCCTCCCCCAACCCCTGTGACGACCCGCGTGCCAGAATGCCGCGCATGTCTCGCACCGTGATCACCTTCGGCACGTTCGACGTCTTCCACGTCGGGCACCTGCGCGTCCTCGAGCGCGCGGCCGAGCTGGGTGACCGCCTCGTCGTCGGCGTCTCCGCCGACGCCCTCAACGAGCGCAAGAAGGGCCGCGCCCCCATCTTCAGCGAGCGCGAGCGGCTCGCGATCGTCGGCGCGCTCAAGGTCGTCGATGCCGTCTTCGTCGAGGAGAGCCTCGAGCAGAAGCGCGACTACATCCTCGAGCACAACGCCGACGTGCTCGTGATGGGCGACGACTGGGCCGGCAAGTTCGACGAGCTCGGCGACATCTGCGAGGTCGTCTACCTGGAGCGCACGCCGGCGATCTCCACCACCGCGATCATCGAGCACATCGCCGATCTCTGATCGTGGTCCGGCGGTGCCGCCGGGTTAGGGTCGTGCGGACATGACCTACACGAGGGGAACCATGCGCAGATTCGTCACCACCGCCGTGGCCATCGCACTGGTGGGCGGGGCGCTCGGCGCCCCGGCCGTCGCTGCCGACAACGACCGTCCGGGCGTGCCCGGGTCCACTCCTGGATCGGCCGGGGTCCTCGACCCGGCCGACCTGCTCGAGCTCACGCCCGAGTCGGCCCTGCCGGTGCTCGAGGGGCAGCTGGAGCCCACGGCCGCCGAGACCCTGACGACCGCGCGCCGCGTCCTCGCCGGCGACGCCCGGCCCAGCGACCCGTCCGCGACGCTCGTGCTGCGCGACCTGTGGATGAAGCGGTCCCAGCTGCGCGGTGCCGAGCGGCGCCAGGCCGACGCCCTCCTCGCCCGTCCCACCGACGGTGTGAGCGACGACCAGGGGTTCGGCTACACCGTTCCCGAGGCGCCGCCCCTGTGCAACACGCGCCTGTGCGTCCACTACGTGCCGACCGGCACCGACGCGCCGCCGTCGCCCGACTGGCCGGCCCAGAACCTCGCGGTGATGGACTCGGTGTGGACGACGATCGTCGACGCGATGGGCTACCGCGCGCCGGTGAGCGACCGGGCCCGTGGTGGCAGCCCGCTCTTCGACGTCTACCTCAAGGACCTCGGCGGCGACCTCTACGGCTTCTGCGCCGGCGAGGACCGCGCCAAGAAGCGCACCGCCTCCGGCTACTGCGTGCTCGACAACGACTTCGCCGCCACCCAGTTCCCCAACGGCACCCCCTACGACAACCTCGTCGTGACCGCGGGCCACGAGTTCTTCCACGCCGTCCAGTACGCCTACGACTACGCCGAGGACCCGTGGATGATGGAGTCGACGGCCACCTGGATGGAGGAGCGGATCGCGACCACGGTCAACGACAACCGCCAGTACCTCCCGGTCAGCCAGATCTACGCCCCCAACATCCCGCTCGACGCCTTCAGCCGCACCAACGGCTTCCAGTACGGCAACTGGGTGTTCTGGGAGTACCTCACCTCGCGCTACGGCAACGGCCTGGTGCTGAAGGCGTGGAAGCAGGCCGGCAGCCTCAAGAAGGACGGCGGGAAGAACAGCCTCCCCGCGCTGCAGAAGGTGCTCAAGCGCAAGGGCGGCTTCCACAAGAACTACGCCCAGTTCGCCGCCGGCAACCTGACCCCGGCCGCCAACTTCCCCGAGGGCGCGGAGTACCCCGGCCCCAAGGTCCGTGGCGCCAAGCTGCTGAGCAAGCGCAAGCGCGCCAAGCGCTTCGGCACCAAGGTCAACCACCTCGCCTCCGCGTCCTACGTCTACGGGCCCGGCGCGGGCCTCGACGGAAGGAAGTGGAAGCTCAAGCTGATGGTGAAGGGCCCCGCCAAGCGCACCTCGCCGGCCGCCGTGGTGGTCGTGCACCGGCTCGACGGCAAGCGCAAGGTCAAGATGGTCCGTCTCAACCGCGGTGGCGACGGACACGTCAAGGTGCCCTTCGACAACCGCAAGGTCGGAGCCGTGTCGGTGACGCTCGTCAACGGCTCGACCCGCTACCGGTGCGGCCGCGACACCCTGCTCGCCTGCGCCGGCAAGCCCCTCGACGACCGCCTGCGCTTCGCGGTCAAGGGGCGCGTCACCAAGTGATCATCAGGACCTGATCCGCAGCAGGGCGTGGAGCGCGGCGACGCACTCCTCGACCAGCTGCGACAACGAGACCGGGCGTTCGCCGGTCGGCACTGCCGACCAGGTGAGCGCCCGGTCCTCTGTGTAGGCCCACCACGCGCGTACGACGTCCCGCCGGTCCTCCGGCACGTCGAGCGCGGCCACCACGCGCTCCGTGCTGCCGTCACGGACCGAGTCCATGACCTCGCTGACCCGGGGGTCGGCGACGCCGTGGCCGTGGACGAGCGCGAGGTAGAACGCGCGCCGGCGCTCGATCTGCTCGATCATCAGCCGCGTCGTCATCTCGACCTGCGCCTCCCCCGGCGCATCCTCGTCGGGCGCGGTCGTGCGCAGGATGCGCCGGCCGGCCGCCGCGATGCAGGCGAGGTAGAAGTCGGTCTTGGTCGGGAAGTAGTGGAAGAGCAGCCCCCGGGAGATGCCCGCCTCCGCGGCGATGTCGTCCAACGACAGGTCCTGGATGGGCGTCTCGACGATCTTGGCGAGACCGATGGCGACGAGCTGGCGTCGTCGTTCGTCCGCGCTCAGCCGGCGACGTACGCCCTCGGCGGGAGCGGTCACGGCGGTGTCGGACATGCTGTTGAGCATTGCTCAACAGTGTGCGAGGGTCAACCATGGACTTCTCCCTCTCCCCGCGCGCCGCAGACCTCCGCGACCGCGTGCGTGCGTTCGTCGCTGACGAGATCGAGCCGATCGAGGCCGAGGCGCACCAGCGGATCACCCGCCTGCGCGAGTCCGGTGGCGACAGCTGGACCCCCGACCCCGTGATCGGCGAGCTGCAGGCGAAGGCGCGGGCCCAGGGCCTGTGGAACCTGTTCCTGCCCGCCGCGCACGCCGGGCGCTACGCCGCCGACTTCGGCACCGACGGCGGCGAGGGCCTCAGCAACGTCGACTACGCCCCGGTGGCCGAGGCGATGGGGCGCTCGTTCCTCGCTCCCCTGGTCTTCAACTCCAACGCCCCCGACACCGGCAACATGGAGGTGCTGCTCAAGTACGGCACCGACGAGCAGCGCGCGCAGTGGCTCGAGCCGCTGCTGCGCGGGGAGATCCGCAGCGCCTTCTGCATGACAGAGCCGGCGGTCGCGTCCTCCGACGCGACCAACATGGCCGCCACGGCGGAGGTCGACGGCGACGAGGTCGTCATCAACGGGCGCAAGTGGTGGTCCACCGGCGTCGGCAACCCCGACTGCAGGATCTTCGTGTTCATGGGGCTCTCCGACCCCGACGCCGACCGGCACTCGCGCCACACGATGGTGCTCGTGCCGCGCGACGCCCCCGGGGTGAAGGTCGAGCGCATGCTGACCACGATGGGCTACTACGACGAGCCGCTGGGCCACGGCGAGGTGTCGTTCGACGACGTCCGGGTGCCGGCGTCGAACGTGCTGCTCGGCCCCGGTCGCGCCTTCGAGATCGCCCAGGGCCGCCTCGGCCCCGGGCGCGTCCACCACTGCATGCGCGCGATCGGCCTCGCCGAGCGCGCCCTCGAGCTGGCGTGCGCCCGCGCCGTGTCGCGCACCGCCTTCGGCAAGCCGATCGCCAACCTCGGCGGCAACCGCGAACGCATCGCCGACGCCCGGATCGCGATCAACCGTTCCCGGCTGCTGGTCATGCACGCCGCGTGGCTGCTCGACCAGGGCATGAGCCGAGAGGCCTACTCCGCGGTGAGCGAGATCAAGGTGGAGGTGCCCAACATGGCCCTCGACGTCATCGACATGGCCATCCAGCTCCACGGCGGCGGTGGCATGAGCGACGACTTTCCGCTGGCGGCCGCCTGGGTCGGCGCCCGCACGCTGCGCCTGGCCGACGGCCCCGACGAGGTGCACCGCAACGTGGTCGCCAAGATCGAGCTCGGGAAGCACACCGCATGAACACCCCAGAGAGCATGAACACCCCAGAGAGCCGGCGCGTGCTGGTCACCGGCGCCGCCTCCGGCCTCGGCGCGGCGCTCGTCGCGGCGTTCCGGTCCCGCGGCGACGAGGTGCTCGCGACCGACCGCGTGGCGGCCGACGGGATCGACCTCGTCCTCGACATCACCTCCGACGACGACTGGGCCGCGGTCGTCGACGCCGTCCGCGAGCGCTGGGGCGGCCTCGACGTGCTCGTCAACAACGCCGGCGTCGCCGGCGGCGGCCGCGTCGACCGCTGCACGCTCGAGGAGTGGCAGTGGATCACCGACATCAACCTCTTCGGCCTGGTCCGCGGCACCAAGGCGTTCGTCCCGATGCTCAAGGAGCAGGGCTCCGGGCACCTGGTCAACGTGGCCTCGCTCGCCGGCCTCGTCCACCCGGGCGGCATGGGCTCCTACAACGCCACGAAGGCCGCGGTGGTGGCGTTCACCGAGACCTGCGGCCATGAGCTGGCGTCGTACGGCATCCGGGCGAGCGTGGTCTGCCCCTCCTACTTCCGCACCCACTTGATGGACTCGATGCAGGGCACCGACGAGGTCGTCGGTCGCGTCGTCGGCGGGCTCGTCGAGCGCTCCAGGGTCACCGCCGAGGAGATCGCCACCGCCGTGCTGGCCGGCATCGACGCCGGCGAGGACGTCATCGTCCCCGACGAGGCGGCGCGGCAGGCCTACTTCCTCAAGTGGGCCGACCGACCCGCCTACGACGCGGTCATGCGCGACCAGGCGGCGAAGCTCCAGGCGGCGGACGCATGACCGCCGCCGTGCCGGGCGCCCGCGAGGTGCGCGAGGAGGACGCCTTCGACGTCGCGCGGGTCGCGGCGTGGATCCGGGCCAACGCGACGCGTCCCGACGGCCTCGACGGGGAGCCGGAGGTCCGGCAGTTCACCGGCGGCGCGTCCAACTTGACCTACCTGCTGCGCTACCCGTCCGGCCGCGACCTCATCGTGCGCCGCGCCCCGGCGGGCACCAAGGCCAGGGGCGCCCACGACATGCGCCGCGAGTACGTCATCCAGTCGGCGCTCGCACCGGTCTTCGACCACGTGGCGACGATGGTCGCCTTCTGCGACGACCCCGAGGTCGTCGGCGGCGACTTCTACGCGATGGACCGCGTCCCCGGCGTGATCCCGCGCAGCGAGTGGCCCGCCGACGTGCCGCTGTCCCCCGAGCAGGCGCGTGAGCTGTGCCTCCACGCCGTCGACGTGCTCGCCGAGCTGCACGGCATCGACCCGGAGGCCGCCGGGCTGGCCGACCTCGGCAAGGGCGCGGGCTACGTCCGCCGCCAGGTCGAGGGCTGGTCGACGCGCTACCGCAACGCCCGCACCGACGACGTTCCAGACCTGGAATCGGTGATGGCCTGGCTCGACGCCCACCAGCCCGACGACGTGGCGACCTGCGTGATCCACAACGACTTCAAGCTCGACAACCTCGTCCTCGACGGCGACGACGTCACGCGCGTCGTGGGCGTGCTCGACTGGGAGATGGCCACCCTCGGCGACCCCCTGATGGACCTCGCCGGGTCGATGGCCTACTGGGTGCAGGCCGACGACTCCGAGGAGTTCCAGATGATACGGCGGGTGCCGACGCACCTGCCCGGGATGCTGACCCGCGACGAGTTCGTGGCGGCGTACGCCGAACGCACCGGCCGGTCTGTCACGCCGGAGCAGTGGCGCTTCTACGAGGTGTTCGGGCTCTTCCGGATGGCGGTGATCGCCCAACAGATCTACTACCGCTTCTTCCACGGCCAGACGACCAACGAGATGTACGCGCTCTTCGGCCCGGCCGTGCAGATCATCGGCCGCCGCCTCGACGGGCTCGTCGAGCAGTGAGCCGCGTCTTCCTGGTGCGGCACGGGCAGGCCTCGTTCGGCGCGGCCGACTACGACGACCTCTCCCCCACCGGCCACGAGCAGTCCCGCGTGCTCGGTGCGGCCCTCGCCGCCCGCGGGGTCGTGCCCGACCTCGTCGTGGCGGGTGAGATGAAGCGCCACGCGCAGACCGCGGCCGGGGTGCTGGAGGGGGCGGGCTGGACGGCTCCCGTCGAGGTCGATCCCGGCTGGAACGAGTTCGACCACCTGCAGGTGCTGGCGGTCCACGACGAGCCGACCACCGCCGAGGGCGAGTCGGAGAAGGCCGCGTTCCAGCGGTGGTTCGAGGAGGCGACCCGGCGCTGGACCTCGGGCGCCCACGACGAGTCGTACGACGAGTCCTTCGCCGCCTTCACCGCGCGGGTCGGGGCGGCTCTCGCACGGCTCACGGACGCGCTGCCCCGCAGCGGCACGGCCGTCGTGCTGACCAGCGGCGGTCCCGTCGCGTGGGCCGCCGCGTCGCTGCTCGCCGACGCGGACCGGTCGCGCACCGACCTGTGGCTGCGGCTCAACCCGGTCTGCCTCAACACGGGCACCTCGACGGTCGTGAGCGGCTCGTGCGGCACGACGCTCGTCACGTTCAACGCCGCCGACCACCTCTCCCCCGACCTGATCACCTACCGCTAGACCCACGCCGTCAGCCCCACTCCCAGGAGACCCTCCATGCCGACGACCCTCATCACCGGCGCCAGCAGCGGCCTCGGTGCCGAGATGGCCCGCCAGCTCGCCGCCCGCGGCCACGACCTGGCGCTGTGCGCGCGTCGTACGGACCGCCTCGACTCGCTCCGCGACGAGATCCTGGCCGCGCATCCCGACCGCCGCGTCGCCGTGAAGGCGCTCGACGTCACCGACCACGACGCCGTCTTCCGCGTGTTCGAGGAGTTCCGCGACGAGCTCGGCGGCCTCGACCGCGTCGTGGTCAACGCCGGCCTCGGCAAGGGCCAGCCGCTGGGCACCGGCCGCTTCGACGCCAACCGGGAGACCGCCGAGACGAACTTCATCGGCGCCCTCGCCCAGACCGAGGCCGCCGCCGCGATCTTCCGCGCGCAGAGCTCGGGCCACCTCGTGATGGTCTCGTCGTTCTCCGCGCTGCGCGGGATGCCGAGGAACATCACGACGTACGCCGCCACCAAGGCCGCGGTCGCCCACCTCGCCGAGGGCTTCCGCGCCGACGTGCACGGCACGCCCATCAAGGTCACGGTGCTCTACCCCGGCTACATCGTCTCCGAGATGTCCGGCACCTCGGCGAAGACGCCCCTCATGGTGTCGACCGAGAAGGGCGTGAGCGCGATGGTCGAGGCGATGGAGAAGAAGAAGAGGTCCTCCGTCGTCCCCGCCTGGCCCTGGGTGCCGCTCGGGTTCGCCGTCAAGCGCGTGCCGGCCGGTTTGCTGCGCAAGCTCAGCTGACTGGCGTGCGTAGGGTGTCGGCCATGCCCGACAACGTGCTGTGGATCATCACGGACGACCAGATGAGGTCGACGTTGCGGTCGATGGACCGGACGTGGCGACGCCTGGTGCGCAAGGGGGTGCACTTCCGGCGGGGCTACAGCGCGATGCCGCTGTGCGGGCCGGCGCGCGCCTCGATCCTCACCAGCCGCTACCCCCACAACCACGGGTGCGACAGCAACATGACCCACCCGCCGTTCGTGGCCCAGGGCCACGACCGGGACACGGTCGCCACCCGGATCAAGGCTGCGGGCTACGACACCGGCTACTTCGGCAAGTACATGAACGGCCTCGCCCAGCAGCCGTCGTACGTCGCCCCCGGCTGGGACCGCTGGGTCGCGCTGCTCGACGGCATGATCGACGACCCGCGGGTGAACGTCGACGGCACCGTGCGGCAGGTCGCGTCCCAGCGGGAGTTCGACCGGTTCGCGGCGAAGAGGCTCCGACGCTTCATCCGCCGCCGCGAGGACGACGGACCGTGGTTCGCGGTGTTCGCGCCCACGGCGCCCCACGGTCCCTACACGCCGAGCCCCGAGCACGCCGACGACTTCGACGACGTCGAGTGGGACCCGCCCGCCTCCAACGAGGCCGACATGGGCGACAAGCCGACGTGGATGCAGGACCTGCCGCCACAGGACCGCCAGCGCATGCGCAGGATCTACGAGGGCAAGCTCGAGGAGCTGCAGGACGTCGACGACCAGGTCGCGAGCGTGCTCGACGTCCTGCGGGAGACCGGCCAGCTCAGGCGCACCTGGATCTTCTTCGTCTCCGACAACGGCTACCTGCTCGGCGAGCACCGGCTCTTCCACAAGTCCCAGCCCTACGAGGAGTCGGCGGGCATCCCGTTCGCCGTCCGCGGTCCCGGCGTCGAGCCGCGCACGGTCGACGCGCTGGTGTCGCAGGTCGACCTGATGCCCACGACGCTCGACGTGGCCGGCCTGGACCCCGACGCCGGTCGCGACCTCGACGGCCGCTCGATGCTGGCGCCCCTGAGGTCGGGTGACTGGTCCGGCTGGCGTCGCCGGCTGCTCGTCGAGAACACGAACCTCGACTGGTCGATGATCCGTGAGGGCTCGTCCGCCTACGTCGAGCACCACGACGCCGGCGAGTGGGAGCTCTACGACCTCGAGCGCGACCCCCACCAGCTCGCCAGCCTGCGCGACGCCGACGTCACGGAGTGGGGACGGAAGACCGGCCAGTTCTCCCGCGCCCAGGGCCTCGCGCTGCGGGCGCTCGAGCAGTAGCCGTTCGGACGCCACCCGTCACCTCGGCCCCGCGTCGACGACCTCGCCGTTGCGCGGCAGGCGACCGCCGAAGCTGACGGCGACGGCGGACGCCCGTGAGGGGTCGGCGTGGTCCATGGCCTGGAGGTGGACGTGGGGTTCGGTGCTGTTGCCGGAGCTGCCGCACCGGCCCAGGACGTCGCCCACCCGGACGCGCTGTTCGAGCCGCACCTGGACGCTGCCGCGCCGCAGGTGGCATACCGCCACCACCGCGCCGTCGACGGTCTCGACCATCACATGGTTGCCGGCCAGCCCCAGCCAGCCCGCTGCCAGCCGCCGGCGCTGCGTGACGGCGTACCCCACGGACGGCAGCCCTCGGTAGGCGTTGTGGTCGGGCTCTTCGTCGTGAACGGCGACGACCGTGCCCTCGGCGGGTGCGAGGACCGGGCGACCGAACCCCGGGAACCGCTTCGGCGGCTCGGGGCGCAGCAGCGACCGCAGCGTGAACGGTGCCGTGCGCCCCGCCTCGTCGACGGGGACGAAGTCGATCGCGTACGACGTGGCGAACAGGGAGGTGCCGTGGCTCGGAACCCGGCTGCCGGGACTGTTCTGGGTCAGCCAGCGGCCCTCGAACGGGTAGGCCAGGTCCACCGTCGGCAGCACCGGTCCGCCACCTCTCCGCGCCATGACGACACCCTGCAGCCTCGAACGCACCTGCGCCACCGGGTCCGAGCGACACTGGCGAGGTGATCTCCCGTGACCTCGCCCGCCGCCTGCACGACGCCGGACTCGCCTGGTCGCCGAGCAACGGCGACCGGTTCTGGCTGCCCGAACGTGACCTGGACGAGGCGGTCTTCCTCGTCAGCGACATGGTGGTCGAGGTGCGGGACGTGGCCTCCGGGCGCGTCCTCGCCTTCAACGGGACCACAGAGTGGGCACTCGACGGCGTGGAGGAGCACGAGGCCGTGTGGCTGCCCCGGCTCGACCAGCTGCTCGTCGTCCTCGGCGCGCACTTCCTCAGCCTCACCGCGCGTTCGGGTGGGCACGTCGTACGCGTGCAGGTCGGGCAGGCGGAGGAGGAGCACGTCGACGTCGGGCCGGCCGACGCGGCCGCACGTGCCGTCCTGACCCTGCTGCAGCGGGGCGACCTGGGGTGATGACGGCGATGGCCGGGCGGACGCCGGAGGACCTCTTCGACGGGTTTCCCGAGGGCCTCGCGGTGTGCCGGGCGGTCGAGCGGGCCGTGTCCGCGGTTGGCGACGCGTCCGTGGCGGTCACGAAGAGCCAGGTCGTCTTCCGGCGCCGCCGAGGTTTCGCCTACGTCTGGCGCCCGGGGCAGTACGTCGACAGCGACGTGCCCGCCGTGCTGTCCATCGCCCTGCCACGTGAGGTGACCTCCGACCGGGTCAAGGAGGTCGCGCACCCGTCGCGCCACGTGTGGATGCACCACCTCGAGCTGCGCGACGCCTCCCAGGTCGACGAGCAGGTCCGCGCGTGGCTCCAGGAGGCGTACGACGCAGCGGAGTGATTCTCGGGGTTCGGCGCTGGAGGAACGCGTGTCGCGTGCGGCATCATCGACGTGTGGTCGTTCTCGTGCCGCGACAGATCCGGATGACCGGGATGACAGGCAGCGTGCCCTACTACGGCGGGCGCTTCACCCCGGCGCAGGCGTACGCCGCCTCGCACCCCGCGTCGCCGCCCGTCCCGCCTGCCGCCGAGCAGCCGCCGGCCCGATCCGCGCAGGACCCGATGGAGGCCCTGGAGCACCTGCTCGACACCGGCGTCATCTCGCAGCAGGAGTTCGACGCGCTGCGGGAGCGGGTCGGGCGGTGAGCGGCCCGGTCCAGGTCCTGGTGATCGGGTTCGAGGCGCCGTCGTTCTCGGGCGAGGTGCTGGCCGAGCTCACCCGGCTGCGCGAGCGCGGCGTCGTACGGCTGGTCGACGTCCTGCTGGTCGAGCGCGACGACGACGGGACCTTCGAGGTCCTCGATCCGCCGCCCGGCAGCGATCCCGACCTGGGCAAGGTCGCGGCACAGGTCCTCGGCGGAGGCGGCGCGACCGATGGCGACCTGCCCGCAGACGAGGCCTGGTCGCTCGCGGACGCCGTACCACCGGGCGGGGTCGCCGCCGTCGCGCTCCTCGAGCACCTCTGGGCCGAACCGCTCCTGGCAGCGATCGGGCGCGCCGGCGGCCGTCCGCTCGGCGAGCTGTGGCTCCCGGCGGGTGAGCTGCCCGGGTGACAGGATGCCCCGGTGCGAGCCGTGGTCATCGACGCAGTCCGGGGACGTCCGACGGTCCAGGAGGTTGCCGACCCCACGTGTCCGACCGGCGGGGTGGTCGTGCGCGTGATGGCCACCGGCATGTGCCGCAGCGACTGGCACGCGTGGGCGGGGCACGACGAGATCGATTTTCCGCACGTGCCGGGTCACGAGCTGGCCGGTGTGGTCGTGGAGGTCGGCGACGGTGTCGGCCGGTGGCGCGTCGGGGACCGGGTGACGGTGCCGTTCGTCTGCGGGTGCGGTCGCTGCGGGTGGTGCCGTTCCGGGAACGCCCAGGTGTGCCCGGACCAGCAGCAGCCGGGCTTCACCCACTGGGGGTCCTTCGCCCAGCACGTCGCACTGCACTCCGCGGACACCAACCTGATCGCCCTGCCCGAGCCGGTCGACTTCGCGACCGCCGCGGGCCTCGGCTGCCGGTTCGCGACGGCGTACCGCGCCCTCGTCGGACGCGCCCGCGTCACCGAGGGCGAGTGGGTGGCCGTCCTGGGTGCCGGCGGCGTGGGACTCAGCACGGTGATGATCGCCCACGCCCTGGGATGTCGCGTGGTCGCGGTGGACCGCAACCCGGACGCGCTCGCCCTGGCCGCGGACCTCGGTGCGGACCACGTGCTGCTCGCCGACGGCTCGGACGTCCCGGCCGCCGTCGCCGACCTCACCGAGGGCGGGAGCCACGTCGCGGTGGACGCCGTGGGCAGCGAGCAGACCTGCTCCGACGCGATCCACAGCCTCCGGCGCCGCGGTCGCCACGTCCAGGTGGGCCTGCTGCCGCCGGTCGACGGGCACCCGCGCGTGCCGATGGACCGGGTCATCGCCTGGGAGCTCGACGTCCTGGGCAGCCACGGGATGGCCGCCGTCGACTACCCCGAGATGCTGGCCCTCGTCGAGCAGGGCCGGCTCCGACCCGACCGGCTGATCGGGCGCGCCGTCGGTCTCGACGAGGCCGCCGCACTCCTGCCCACCTTCGACCAGGCAACCGCGGCCGGCATCACGCTCATCGACCCCGCTCGCTGACCCGGCGGTCCGGTCCAGACGTCTCGTTGACAGATCCCGGGCGCGGATCAATCGTTGAGGAGAACGCCTGGGCCAGCCAATCCTGGGCGTCGACCGAGTTCCAGAGCCCTCGGCAGCGACGCGGGGTCGGCCCGTCCAGGACACCAGATGCACGTCCATGGATGAGGTGAGCAAGGTGACGGACAGGAGCAAGATACGCAGGTTGGTGCTGGCGGGTGCGTCCGCGGCGATCGTGATGGCGACCGTGGTGGCGACCAACGCGACGGCGGGCACGGACCGCAAGCACCCCGGTCGCTCCGCGGTGCGGGTCGAGCTGCTCGGCGTCGACGGCAGCGCGGCGGGCTGGGTGATGCTGCACGAGGTACGCGACAAGGTGGTGGTGAGTGGGCTCGCGCGCGGGTTGACGCCGGGCTTCCACGGATTCCACATCCACGCGGTCGGGGTGTGCGACCCAGTGGCGCTGAACGGGCCCTTCACGTCCGCCGGCGGCCATCACAACCCGACGGCAATGGGCCACGGGAGCCACGCCGGCGACATGCCACCGCTGCTGGTCACCTCGGACGGACAGGCGTACACCAGTTTCGCCACCGACCGGTTCAGCCTGGAGGGCCTGCGCGACGTCGACGGGTCTGCGGTGATGGTGCACGCCGGACCCGACAACCTCGCCAACATCCCGGACCGCTACACGGTCGGCGGTGTGCCAGGACCCGACGCCGCGACCCTCGGCACGGGCGACGCAGGCGCCCGCGTGGCATGCGGAGTGATCGGCCCGCACGGTCACTGACCGAGGACGGAGGTCTGCGCTCCGGTACGCCGACGTGCGCTAGCCCGTCGGCGTACCGGCGCCCACCACACGCGCACGGGCACGAGCTCGCGCCGGGACGTAGAGCGCGAGGGCCAGCACGACCGCCAGGGCGGACACCAGCGGTGCGGTCATGGCCAGCACCGAGGCCCCGGCCACCAGCACGGCGAGCGTGGCCGCCGCATCGGCGACCGTGCCGCGTGTGGTGGACAGCTGTTGGCTCACCCTCCCAATGTGAGCGAGAACCCCGGATCGTGCGCCCCACGAGCACCCCAGATCAACCGGAGATCGGCCGAAGGGACGAGGAACCACCGTCCCGGAGGCCGGGAGGTCCGTGCCAGCAGACCGATGGCACCGAGCAGCCGTGCGGACATCGTGGCACCAAAGACCCGAGAAGAAGGAAGAGACCGTGAGTACCTCGACCATGACCACACCCGAGACGACTGCAGCCCTGCACGATCCGCCGATGCCGGTCAGGTCACGGCTGGCCGCGACCTGGGCCAGCTTCATGTTCTTCTACATCTACGTCGACCACCTGCACCTCTACAAGCCCGGCACCATCGACGACATCCTGGCCGGCGTCGTCTTCGAGTTCGACATCAGCCAGACATTCGCCTTCACCTCGCTCGCGCTCGTGGGCATCCCGGCCCTCATGATCGTGCTGTCCGCGGCGCTGCCGGCCCGGGCGACCCGCACGCTCAACCTCGTCGTGGCATCGCTCTACGTCCCCGTGTCGGTGTTCAACCTGTCCGGGGAGTCCTGGCTGTGGTTCTACGGCCTCGGCGTCGTGGTCGAGGTGATCCTGCTCGCCTACATCCTGCGCTCCGCCTGGACCTGGCCCCGCACGGCGTCGTAGGTCGGAAGAAGCTGGTCGGCTGCGTCCCGCAGGGCTGCGGCACACTGTCGATGGACGACCACGGTGACGGGAGTGGGCTCCCAGTAGTGCACGCGTGCCGCCTCCCGGCTGGCGGCGTCGTCCTCGTGGCGGGCCAGACGCAGCAGCTCCTGCCGCAGCGCGTCCTGGAGCTGGTGGGGCCGGCTGCTGGGTTGGGTGTCGGGCTGGGTCTCGGGCTGGGTGTCGGGCTGGGCGGACATGGTCGGCTCCGTCGGGTCAGCCGTAGGCGTGCGAGAGGTGGACGATTCTCCAGAGACGGGAGCGGCGGCTGGCGGACGCGGTCGCGGCGCCGGCGCTGATGCGGATCTCTGACTGCCTGAGCTCGCGGGCGAGGCGCTGGTGCGCTGCTTCGCGGAGGCGGTCGGCGACGATGGCTCGGCTCATGGCTTCGGCTTCGTAGAGGGACATGTCGGGCTCCTTCGCTGGGATCTGTGTGATGAACCGATCCTGAGTGCCAGCGATGGAAAGTTCTGTTCGCCCGGAGACACTCCGCCGATGATCAAGGGGCGCGTCGGCGCAGTTCTGCCCGGTCGAGGACCTCGATGCGAGAGCGGCTCAGTCGGACCACGTTGCGGTCTGCGAGTCGCTGCAGGACCTGGTTGACCGGCGGCCGCGTCGCACCCACCAGGTCCGCGAGCTGGGCCTGGCTGAGCGGGATCGCGACGGCGCCGTCGTCCCCGCCGTAGGCATCTGCGAGGTCCAGGAGTCGGCGGTGGACCCGGCGATCCAGGCTCTCGTACATCGTCTCGAGGAGTCGCCGGCTGAGGAGGTCGATCCGGTCCGCAAGGAGCATGGACACGACCCGCTCGATGCCCGGGTTGTGCTCGCAGAGCCGGTCGAAGGCCGTTCCCGCTATCGCGAGTGTCCGGCTGCGTTCCAGCGCCGTCACCGTCGCCGTGCGACGTCTGTCCGTGCGCAGCAGCGCGAGCTCGCCGAAGTAGTCCCCGGGCGAGAGGACCGTGAAGGTCGCGGCGGCGCCCGACGCCAACGTGCCGCGCACGGCCAGGTGGCCGTGTTCGACCAGATGCAGCGAGTCCGCCGGGTCGCCCTCGTGGCACACGATCTCGTTGCGTGCGAACGTACGGCGGCGGGCGAGGGCGAGGAACGCCTCGCGATCCTCGGCTCGCAGCGGTTCGAGCAGTCGCCACACGGCGTCAGCCCCCAAGGGGGAGGAAGTCCTCCATCGTCCGCACCAGCCGGCCGGTCGTCACGTCCTCACTCCTCTGCCGCCCCACGGGAGCCCGTCCGGACGGAGGGCACGACCCGGGCAAGGGCGTCGAGCAGGGCGCCGCGTCCGACCGGCTTCACGAGGTAGGCCGCGGCCCCCAGCGCGGCGCCGCGTTGTTGTTCATCCACGATCGACACGACGATCACAGGGATGTCGCGGGTCTCGGGGTCCTGCTTGAGGGTGGTGAGCACCGCCCAGCCGTCCATGCCCGGCAGCCTGATGTCCAGCAGCACCGCGCTCGGCCGGTTCCGGCGCACGGCCTCGAGCCCGGTCGTCCCGTCGCGCGCGGTGATGACCCGCACCGAGGCGCCGTCGAGGAATGCCGTGAAGAGATCGAGCGACGGTCGGTCGTCATCGATCACCACGACCTCGCACATCCCCGAGGTCGACATCGGAACGGCCACGTCGTCGCCGGTGCGCGACGGGAGCGTGAAGCCGAAGGTGCTGCCGACCCCCACCTCGCTCTCCAGCCACATGCGGCCGCCGAGCAGCTCGACGATGCGGCGCGACAGCGTCAGCCCGAGTCCGGTGCCCTCCTCACGTGAGGCACCCCGCCCGCCCTGCTGGAACGACTCGAAGATGCGTTCGCGGTCCGCCCCCGGTATGCCGACCCCGGTGTCGGTCACCGTGACCTCGATCTCGACCGGCGTCCGCCGCGCCCGGACCGTCACCGCGCCCCCGTCGCCGGTGAACTTCACCGCGTTCGTCACGAGGTTCAGCACGACCTGCTTGAGCCGTAGCTGGTCGGAGTACGCCTGGACCAGGCCCGGCTCGACGTCGACGCTGAGGTCGATGTGGTGCGCGGTCGCCCGCTCACGGAGCATGGCCACCGCCTCCTCCAGGAGCACCCGCAGGTCGAACGCGGAGTAGTCGATCTCCATCCGCCCGGCCTCGACCTTCGAGAGGTCGAGGATCTCGTTCAGCAGCTCGAGCAGGTGCTTCCCGGAGCCGTGGATGTCCCGCAGGTACTCCTCCTGTCGTTCGTTGATGTCACCGAACATGCGCTCGAGCAGCACTTCCGAGAAGCCGAGGACCGCGTTGAGCGGGGTGCGCAGCTCGTGCGACATGCTCGCCAGGAACTCCGACTTGTGCCGGCTGGCCAGCTCCAGGGCCAGGCTCTGCTCCTTCAGCTCCCGGAAGAGCTGGGCGTTCAGCAGCGCCAGCGCCGACTGGCTGGCGAACGTCTCCAGCAGGTCGACGACCTCCGGGGAGAAGTCGCCAGTGCGCTTGCGCCGCACGATCAGCGAGCCGACGATCGTGTCCTCGCGCAGCAGGGGGACGGCGACCAGGGAGCACCACCCGGCTGCGTGCAGGATCTCCAGGTGCGGGTCGAGCTCGACGGCCGAGAGGTCGGTGACGACGATCGGGCGCCGCTCCAGTGCGGCTCTCCCGACGAGCGTCCTGTCGAGGTCGATGCTCACCGAGCGCAGCCGCTCGACGACCTCGGGAGCAGTGCGGTGGACGCTGCGCACGACGAAGCGCCGGTCTCGCTCGGCGTACTCCATGATCGAGCCGCCGTCGGTGCCGGACAGGACGACCGCGTGCTCGGCGATCGTGTCAAGGACGTCCTCGAGGTCGAGCTTGGAGCTGACCGCCTCGCCGACCGCGCGGAGCGCCTCCAGCTCGTCGACCTTGCGGGCCAGCTCCGCTCCTCGCGCTTCCAGCTGCTTGACCAGCGTGACGCCGTTGACGGCGATGGCCGCCTGGACGGCGAACGCGCTGACGATCCCCATCTCACGGTCGTCGAACGGACGGACCTCGTTGCGCCACACGTTGAGGGCGCCGACGACCGCGTCGTCGACGATCAGGGGAGCGGCGACCACGGTGCGGAAGCCCGCCGCTCGCTGCAGGTCGAAGCGGCCGAAGTCCGGGTCGGCCAGCACGTCAGGGATCTGGAGCGTCCTCCGCTCCAGGCCGACGCGTCCCGTGAGTGCCTCGCGATCCATCGTGATCGGGTGCTCGGTCAGCACCTGACGGGACTCCTCCGAGAGCCCGACCGTCGCCATGAGTCGGAACGTGTCACCCTCCAACAGGTAGAGGTGCGCGGCCTCCGACCGGCACAACCGGCGCGCGTTCTCGACGATCGTGGTGAGCACCGCGTTGGGATCGGCGGTCGACCGGCCCATGGCCTCGAGCACCTCGGACGTGGCGCCGAACTGGTCAGCCAGGGCGTCGTAGTCGCGGCGGAGCCGCTCGTGCTCCGCGGCGCTGACGGCTCCCCGGTTCGGGATCGGTGCAGGTTCGACCACCGGCGGTCCTCCCTGCGGTCGGGCACCCCTCGACCGCACCAGCCAGTGTCCACCCGCGTCGCCGGCGTCGGCAACCAGCGCGATGGCGAGCCCGCTTCCTCACCACACGAGCCACCACGAGAGCGGCAGCGCCACCACCGCCCAGAAGCTGGGCGCCAGCAGCGCGACCCCGAGGTGCAGCGCGAGCAGACCGACGTACAACGGGTTGCGCGAGAGCCGGTAGGGCCCCGACTCGATCAACGACATCGTCGCCCCACCCGGCAGCAGACCCGTCCGGTGGCGGGCGAAGAGCTGCAGCCCGGCCAGGAGGGGTACGCCGACCGCGACCGGCGGCCAGAGCCGGAAGCTGACCGTGTCGTCGCTCAGTAGTCGTCGCCCTCCGACGGCTCCGGCTCGCGGGTGATGTGCATGGCCGCCTCCTCGGCGGAGGCGCCGGCGCCGTCGATGCCGACGTCGTAGGCGAGCTCCTGCTTGTCGACGTCCTCGCCCAGCCCGGAGTCGGGCGCGACCAGGCGGCCGGTGCGCGGGTCGGGTTCGTCGAGGCCGAGCTGCTCGTCGAGGGCGTTCTCGTCCTCGCGGTCGTCGTCGCGGTCGTCCTCGGCGTAGGGGTCGATGTCGGGCTCTTCCTCGGCGAGCTTCTCGTCGAGGGACTCGCCCCGGCGGCGCTCGGCCTCGGTCGGGTAGTCGTCGTAGCCCTTCGGGGCCCGGTCGGGCGGCGAATAGCCCCGGTCGAGCACGTCCTCGAGGTCACCGTCGTCCAGCGTGTCACCGGGCTGGAGCTGGTCCTCGTCGTCGATCGACATGTCGAGGTAGGTCTCGCGATCCTCTGTCATGCCTCTAGGCCTACCGGAGCAGACCGGCCGGGACAAGGGCCGGGCGACCCGTCAGCCGAGCTCGCGCTCCAGGGCGTCGGTGAGCAGTGCGACCAGGGCCTCGGTCTGGATGTTGGCCGAGGACCCGACCTCCTCGTCGGAGCCGTCGAGCGCCCGGGCGGCGAGCCCGGCCTTGGAGTCGATCAGCTCCGCGATCCGGGTGTCGATGGTCTGCGCGGCGATGATGCGCCACGCGGTGACCGGGTCGCTCTGACCGATGCGGTGCACCCGGTCGATGGCCTGGGTCTGCTCGGCGTCGGTCCACGACAGCTCGGAGAGCACGACGTTGGAGGCCACCTGCAGGTTGACGCCGACGCCGGCCGCGGCCAGCGAGCAGACGATGACCTGCACGTCGGGGTCGTTGACGAACGCCTCGATGGCCCGCTCGCGGGCGCGGGGGGTCTGGTCGCCACGGATCGAGGTGTGCTTGAGGCCGCGGCGGGTGAAGGTCTCCTCCGCGATGTCCATGACGTCGACGTGGCGGGCGAAGAAGACCACCTTGCCGACGTTGCGCGCGAGCTGCGCGGCGTAGTCGGCAGCGAGGCCGGCCTTCGCGCGGCCGATGCGGCGGAACATCGAGAAGACGTTCTCCCCGCCGGTGCCCTGGTCCATCTCCTCGCGCTCCCACGTCGCGACGCGGCGTACGAGCTCGTGGTCGATGCCGTCGACGACGGAGCCCGTACGTCGGGTCTCGAGGGCCGCCTTGTAGCGCTGGACCAGCCGTCGGGCGAGGTCCTCCTCGGCCGCCCGGATCGAGCGGGTGTCCTCGTCGTCGAGCTCGACCGGGATGTCGGCGATGCGGCGGGCCGGGATGTCCTCGGCGACGTCGACCTTGCGGCGCCGCACGATACCCATGTCGATGACCGCCTTGCGGGCCGCGGGGTAGAACGCGTGGTCCGCGGGGGTCAGATCGGTCTCCTCGAGCGACTCCATCAGCCGGGCCAGCGGCTTGGTGTCGTCGACCCAGCCGAGGAACTGCCAGATCGCACGGAAGTCCTCGATGTCGTTGATCAGCGGCGTGCCGGTCAGCGCCATCAGCAGCGGACGGGCGGTGCGCGCCCGCAGCTGCTCGGAGAGCTCGAGCACGTGGCGCGAGCGCTGCGAGGTCTTGTTCTTGATGAAGTGGGCCTCGTCGACCACCATGCCGCGGAAGCCGAACGAGCCGAGCCAGCCGACGTGGCGGTCGAGGATCTCGTAGTTGACGATGATGACGTCGGCGAAGGCGTCGACCTGGTCGCCGTCACCGTGGATCACGGTGGCGCGGCGACGCGGCGTCCAGCGCTCGGTCTCGCGGGCCCAGTTGGTCTTGACGACGTTGGGGCACACCACGAGGAGCGGGTAGGCGTCGGCGGCCTGCGCGGCGAGGAGTGCCTGCGCGGTCTTGCCCAGGCCGGGCTCGTCGGCCAGCAGGAACGTGCGGTGGCCCTCCGCGGCCGCGGCGATCATGCGCGCCTGGTGCGGCATCAGCTCCAGCTTGCCGGGAGCGCTCAGCGAGGTGGCCTCGGGGAGGTCCATGCACGAGGACGAGCCGCCGAGCTCGAAGGAGCGGAACAGCGGGCCGAGGAGCTCCCAGGAGGACAGCCGTCCGTGGACCGGGCGACGCTCGCGGCCGATGCCGAAGTCGGGCTTGAGGAACGGGTTGGCGAGCTGGTGCTGGAGCACCGACTGCGGCACGACGCGGCGCTCGCCGAGCCCCGGCCCGGCCTCGTCGTCGGGCTTCGGCTCCTCCGGCGCGACCTCGACGCCGGCCTTGCGCAGCATCTCCAGGCGCAGGTCCCGGGCGCTGTCGGTGACGACGGCCTCCTCGGAGAGCAGGCCGAAGAGGGAGGGGTCGCGGGTCGCGGTCTTGGCGAGGATCGTCGCGATGCCGTCGAGGCGCTTGAGCTCGTCGGCCTTCTGCGCGTCGGTGAGCTCGGCCGAGGCGCGTACGTCGCTGCGGTGCTCGCGCACGAGGAGCGCGACGACCTGGAAGCGCACCCGCTGGCCGGGAGCGAGCGGGCCGCGCTGCACGGCCGACTCAAGCTCGCGGACGGCACGCGCCAGGACGGGGACGATGCCCTCGTTGTCCTTGTGGCGGGCGTGCGCAGGGGTGCGGCGGTTGCCGCGTTGACGCTGGCGCTGGGCCAAGGGGTCCTCCCGGACTCGGGTACGCGTCGTGGGACAGGCGAGCCCGTGCGGCTCTGCCTGCACGCCACGGCGTGGAGGTGTGGAGCGGGCGTCAGGTGCGCGGTGTCCGGCGGATCGGGGGTGATCACAGCGGCACGGCGTCTGGAACGCTGTCCCCCACTGTAGCCCCCGCGGGCCCGTTGCCGGTAACCATCCCCGACTCAGCGCGCCGCACGGTGGTCGACGATCCGGCGCATCTTGCCGACCGACCGCTCGATGGAGGCGACGCCGACGACGTCGACCCCGACGCTCACGCCGATGGACGCCTTGATCCGGTGCGCCAGCTCGGCCTGCGCGGCGGCGGCCTCGGCGTCGGTCGTGGCGTCGCGTCGCTCGACGCGGACGGTCAGCGTGTCGAGGTTGCCGCTGCGGTCGAGGTGGCACTGGAAGTGCGGCGACAGGGTCGGGATGCCGAGCACGATCTCCTCGATCTGCGTGGGGAACAGGTTGACCCCGCGCAGGATGATCATGTCGTCGGTGCGCCCGGTGATCTTCTCCATCCGTCGCATGCTCCGCGCGGTCCCGGGCAGCAGCCGGGTCAGGTCACGGGTGCGGTAGCGGATCACGGGCATCGCCTGCTTCGTGAGGGTCGTGAAGACCAGCTCACCCTCCTCGCCGTCTGGCAGCACCTCCCCGGTCACGGGGTCGATGACCTCGGGGTAGAAGTGGTCCTCCCAGACGTGCAGGCCGTCCTTGGTCTCGACGCACTCGCTCGCCACGCCGGGGCCGATCACCTCGGACAGGCCGTAGATGTCCACGGCGTGCATGTCGGTGCGTTCCTCCATCTCGCGGCGCATGTCGTTGGTCCACGGCTCCGCGCCGAAGATGCCCACCTTGAGCGACGTCGACCGCGGGTCGACGCCCTGCGCCTCGAGCTCGTCGAGGATCGAGAGCATGTAGGACGGGGTCACCATGATGATGTCGGGCTCGAAGTCCAGGATGAGCTGCACCTGGCGCTGGGTCATGCCGCCGGAGACGGGCACGACCGTGCACCCGAGGCGCTCGGCGCCGGCGTGCGCGCCCAGCCCGCCGGTGAAGAGCCCGTAGCCGTAGGCGTTGTGGAGCACCATCCCCCGCCGACCGCCGGCAGCCCGGATCGATCGCGCGACGACGTCGGCCCACATGTCCAGATCGTCACGGGTGTAGCCCACCACGGTCGGCTTTCCGGTCGTCCCGCTCGAGGCGTGGAGGCGTACGACGTCCTCGCGGGGCACCGCGAACATCCCGAACGGGTAGTTGTCGCGCAGCGTCGCCTTCGTGGTGAACGGCAGCCGTGCCAGGTCCGCCAGCGACCGTACGTCGTCCGGGCCGACGCCGGCCTCGTCGAAGGCCCGGCGGTAGTGCGCGACGTGGTCATAGGCGTGGCGCACCGACCACTTGAGCCGCTCGAGCTGCAGGGTGCGCAGCTGCTCGAGGGGTGCCGTCTCGATCGTGTCGAGGTCGCCGGGATGGGGAGCAAGGTCGAGCACGGTGTGGTCCTCCGGTCGCGCGCGGTGGGTCGTGAGAACGTTCATCCATGTCAGAGCCCGTACGACGGGGCCGGCCCGGCCACGACCAGCAGACGGTGCTGCGCGTCGCGATCGAGCTCTTCAACCGGCAAGGCTACGACGCGACCAGCATGGGGGACCTCGCTCGCGAGCTCGGCCTGACCAAGTCCGCGATCTACCACCACGTGCCGAGCAAGGAGCACCTGCTGGAGCGCGCCCTCGACGAGGCGCTCGACGAGCTCGCTGCCGCCCTCGACACCGTCCAGGACGACCGGACTCACACTCCCGAGGAGCGGCTCCGGGCCGCCGTGCGCAGCAGCGTCGTCGTGCTCACCGACCACCTGCCCGCGGTCACCCTCCTGCTGCGGGTGCGGGGCAACACTCCGGCCGAGCAGCACGCTCTCGCGCGCCGGCGCGAGATCGACCACCGGCTGGCCGAGATGGTGCGGGAGGCCGCGGACACCGGGGCGATCCGCGCCGACATCGACCCTCTCCTGGCCAGCCGCCTCGTCTTCGGGATGGTCAACTCGATGACCGAGTGGCTCCGCGACGGTCGCGACGGCCACGCCCTCGCCGACACGGTCACCTCGCTCGCCTTCGACGGCCTGGTGCGGCACCGCGCCTGACGGAGTCCTGACGGGCTCAGGGCTCGAGGCACGCCGGGGTGGAGTCGCCTGGCCCGTCGGGGTCGAGCGTGCTGCCGGCCGCGTCGCGCAGGACCACGCGGTCCACGGTCGCGAGCTGCTTCAGGGTTGGGAGGACCTCGCCGGCGACGCTCACCGTGGAGCCGCCGCTGCTGCACCGGCCGGTGAGGCGCAGGTCGGCCACGCCGCCGGAGACCGTCAGGCCGTCGTAGCCCGTCGTGCCGGAGCGCAGCAGGCGCAGGCCGTTGGCGCGCTCGGCCGGCAGCGGACCGGCGTAGAGCCGGTCCATGAGCCCGGTGGCGGGCGTGCCTGGTCGGACCTGCCGGGTCCGGGCGACGAAGAACGGCTCCCGGTTGTCGACGAACCGGTCACGGTGGAAGAACCACACCTTGCGCTGCACGGTCGCGAAGCCGGCACCGACCTCCACGACCACCCGCGGTGGCGCCTGCAAGGTCGTGACCCGGACGGGCGTCCGCTTCGCCAGCCCGATGCCGTACGTCGTCACCGCCTCGAAGTCACCCGCGCGGACGGCGGTCATCACGTTGGGCAGGGCGTACGCGACGCGGCGCGGGGCCGCGGTCGGCGACCCGTCGTCGGTGTGGGCCTGGGCCGGCTCGAAGCGCACCCGGAGCAGCGCCTGCCCGGCGACCCGGACGCGTCGGCCGGACCCGTCGGCGAACAGGCGGTCGACGTAGCCGACCTGCCGCTTCGCGGGCAGGCCGCCATGGAACTCGAACACGACGCGATCGACGTCGCCGCGGTGCGCCGCCCGCACGGCGACCAGCACCGGCGTCGCCGGCGGTGACGCTTCAGCGGTGGTCGGGGGCGCGGCCCCTCCGGTGGGCGGGGCGACCAGCGCCGGGGCGAGCACCAGCGCCAGCAGCGGCAGCAACCACTGGACCTTCATCACGCACCTCCCGGCACGCAGGGACATGGTCCACGGTAGAGCCGTCCGCCGTTTGCGGGAAGTGCCAGCCGGGCCCTCCGATATGAACTGAATTGACATCAATTCAACTCGCTCGACGGCCTGCCCATCGGGTCGCGTGGTCAGGTTCGAGAAGCCAGCGCACGGCTCCTGCCGCGGAACTCGGCGATCACGGTGTCGCCCGCGCGCACCGTGACGTCGTACAGCCCCGAGCGCCCCCGCAGGACCACCTCGCGAGCGTGGGCGTCGAGCACCTGGCCCAGGCGCGCCGGCTCCAGGAAGTCGATCTCGAACCCGGCGGCGACGGTGACGGGGCCGCGGGAGTTGCAGGCGAGCGCGAACGCCGAGTCGGCGAGGGACGCGACCAGGCCGCCGTGGCACAGGTCGTGGCCGTTGACCATGTCGGCGCGCACGGCCATCGTCACGCGCGCCTCGCCCGGGCCGAGCTCGACGAGCCGCATCCCGAGCGCCGCGCTGGCGGCGTCGGCCGCCCACATGGCCCGGGCCTGCTCCATCCCCGGGTCGGGCGGAGCGGCGTCAGGCATCGAAGTCGACGGTGACGGCGTCGCTGACGGGGTAGGTCTGGCAGGTCAGCACGAACTGCTGCTCGACCTCCTCGGGCTCGAGGGCGTAGTTGCGCACCATCTCGACCTCGCCCTCGACCACCTTGGCCCGGCAGGTGCCGCAGACGCCACCCTTGCAGGCGAACGGCAGGTCGCTGCGCACGGCCTGGGCGGAGTCGAGCACGGTGACGTCGCGCGGCATCGGCGTGGTCGTCGTACGTCCGTCGAGCACCACGGTCACGTCGCTGGTCACGCCCTCGACCACCCGGTCGGCGTGGCGCAGCTCCGGCGGCGGCTCGTCGACGTAGAAGAGCTCGAAGTGCACCTTCTCCTTCGGCACGCCGAGCTCGGCGAGCACGGTCCGCGCGTCGTCGATGAGGCCGTGCGGGCCGCAGAGCCAGACGTGGTCGACCGAGGCGAGGTGCACCTTCAGCGGCAACAGGCGGCGGAGCCGGTCGGCGTCGAGGCGCCCGGAGAAGAGCTCGACGTCGCGGGGCTCGCGGGAGAGCACGTGCACGAGGTCGAAGCGCGGGCCGTGGAGGTTCTTGAGGTCGCTCAGCTCCTCGGCGAACATCACCGAGGTGGTCTCCCGGTTGCCGTAGAGCAGCGTGACGCTGCTGGCCGGGTTGGCCAGCACGGACGCCGCGATCGAGAGCATCGGCGTGATGCCGGAGCCCGCGGCGATGCACAGGTGGCGGCCCGGGCTGGCCGGGTCGGCGCGGAAGCTGCCGGTCGGCGGGGCCACCTCGACGGGCTCCCCCGGGCCGACGTCGTGGATCAGCCAGGACGAGAACATCCCGCCGGGGATCTCGCGCACACCGATGCGCGGGGCGGCCCCGGCCGGTGCGCAGATGGAGTAGGAGCGGCGGTGCTCGACGCCGTCGACGACCCGGCGCAGCGTCAGCGACTCCCCCGGCTCGAAGGCGAACAGCTCGCGCAGGTCGTCGGGCACGTCGAAGGTGACTGCCGCCGAGTCGTCGGTCAGCGGCTCCACGTCGCGCACCGTCAACCGGTGGAAGGTGGTCGCCACGGCTCAGATCTCCTTCACGTGGTCGAACGGCTCGAGGCAGGACGTGCAGCGGTACTGCGCCTTGCAGGCCGTCGAGCCGAACTCTGAGACCAGCTCCGTGGCGGGCGAGTCGCACTGCGGGCAGCGGACCTGGCGGGCCGTCGGGAGGAGGGTCAGCGGGATCGGGCCGGACGTCGACGGCGCCGGGCCCGGCGGCGAGATGCCGGCCGCGGCGAGGGCGGCACGTCCCTCGGGCGAGATCCAGTCGGTGGTCCAGGCCGGGTCGAGGCTGACCCGCACCTCAACGCGGTCGAACCCGGCGCCCTGCAGCTCGCGGACGAGGTCGTCGCGCATCGTCGCCATCGCCGGGCAGCCTGAGTAGGTCGGGGTGATGTCGACGACGACGTGGGAGTCGCCGACGACGTCGACGTCGCGGAGCACGCCGAGGTCGGCCAGGGTGAGCATGGGCAGCTCGGGGTCGGTGACCCGTTCGGCCACGCGACGCGCGCGCTCCGTCGTACGGCTCATCAGCCTCACTCCCCTCACCACTGACCCTTCGGGTGGGCGCGGGCGACGGACTGCATCTCGGCGAGCATGCGGCTCAGCGGCTCACCGTGCATCCCGTCACGCCCGGTGCGGCCCAGCACCCCGGCTCGGCGGGGCGCCTCGGGACGCGGCACGCCGGCCGCGGTGAGCACCTGGTCGAGCACGTCCTCGGCGGCCTCACGGACCGATGCCGGGTCGACACCGACTCCCGACGCGGCGGCCGCCGCCTCGACCGGGTGGGTGTCGAAGAGCTCGGGCCACAGCGGCCACAGCCCGTCGAGCGCGGCGAGCAGCCGGCGACGCGACTCGTCGGTGCCCTGCGCGAGCGTGACGAACCAGCGCGCCGAGTAGTCGCGGTGGTAGGCCAGCTCCTTGACGCCCTTGGCTGCGACGGCCGCGAGCACGTGGTCGCGGCTGGAGCGCAGGCGCTCGAGGGTGGCAAGGCGCCAGACCGAGAACAGCAGCACCCGCACGGTCGCCTCGGCGAAGTCGCCGTTGACGAGCTCGGTGAGCCGGACGTTGCGGAACTCGTGGGCCTCGCGGAAGAACGCGAGCGCGTCCTCCGGCGGCGCCGGCGAACCCTCGGGCAGCCTCGGCACGACCGACTCGTCCGCCTTCGCCGCACGGGCGAGCAGCAGCCGGGCCTGGCCGAGCAGGTCGAGCGCGATGTTGGACAGCGCGATGTCGTCCTCGAGGTCGGGCGCGTTGCTGGTCCACTCCGAGATGCGGTGCGACATCACCAGCGCGTCGTCGCCCAGCATCAGGGCGTACGCCGCCAGCGTGGGCGCGTCGACGCCCTCGGGGATCGTCGTGTCGACGCTGGCGAGCGGGTCCTCGAAGTCGGTGCCGAAGGCCCAGTGGGCGTCATTGACGAGCAGGCCGGCGTAGGCGTTGTCGTGCTCGTCCTCGGGTGTCGTGTGCACGTGCTCGTCCATTACATGTGGGGGACGTTGTCGGCGATGTCGTAGAACGTCGGGTGGCGGTAGACCTTGTCGCCGCTGGGGGCGAACATCGGGTCCTTCTCGTCGGGGCTCGAGGCGGTGATCGCGTCGGCGCGCACCACCCAGATGCTCACGCCCTCGTTGCGGCGGGTGTAGACGTCGCGCGCGTGGAGCAGCGCCATCCGGTCGTCGGCGGCATGCAGCGAGCCGACGTGGACGTGGTTGAGCCCGCGCTTGCCGCGGACGAAGACCTCGTAGAGCGGCCACTCGGGCTCGGGAGGGGTCACCCCCTGCCCGGTCGGGACGTCCTTCAGCGGCACGGCACCGTGGCCGCCCTCGGCGGAGAGCTCGCTCATGCGCTCGCCCCCGCCTGCCCGGCCACCCGCTGCTTGGCCGCGTACGCCGTCGCGGCTTCCCTGACCCACGCGCCGTCCTCATGGGCGCGGCGGCGGTGGGCCATCCGTTGGGCATTGCAGGGGCCGTTGCCCTTCACGCCCTCCATGAACTCGTCCCAGTCGGGCTGGCCGAAGTCGTGGTGGCCGCGCTCCTCGTTCCAGCGCAGATCGGGGTCGGGGAGCGTGACGCCGAGCGCCTCGGCCTGCGGGACGGACATGTCGACGAACTTCTGGCGGAGCTCGTCGTTGGTGTGGCGCTTGATGCCCCACGCCATCGACTGCGCGGTGTTGGGCGAGGCGTCGTCGGGCGGGCCGAACATCATCAGCGCAGGCCACCAGAAGCGGTCGACCGACTCCTGCACCATGGCGCGCTGCTCGTCGGTGCCGCGCATCATCGTGGCGAGCAGCTCGTAGCCCTGCCGCTGGTGGAAGGACTCCTCCTTGCACACCCGGATCATCGCGCGGCCGTAGGGCCCGTAGGAGGTGCGGCACAGGGGCACCTGGTTGCAGATCGCGGCACCGTCGACCAGCCAGCCGATCGTGCCGACGTCAGCGTAGGACAGGGTCGGGTAGTTGAAGATCGAGGAGTACTTCTGCTTGCCGGCGATCAGCAGCTCCGTGAGCTCGAGCCGGGAGACGCCGAGGGTCTCGGCCGCGGAGTAGAGGTAGAGCCCGTGCCCGGCCTCGTCCTGCACCTTGGCGAGCAGGATCGCCTTGCGGCGCAGGCTGGGCGCCCGGGTGATCCAGTTCCCCTCGGGCTGCATGCCGATGATCTCGCTGTGCGCGTGCTGCGCGATCTGGCGCACGAGGGTCCTGCGGTAGCCCTCGGGCATCCAGTCGCGCGGCTCGATCCGCTCGTTGCGCGCGATCGTGGCCTCGAAGCCGGCCTCGAGATCGCCCTCGGGCGGCGTCTGCGTGAGTGTCATGCGTCCTCCGACGTGGGTCTGCGACCACATTTACTGACCGATCGGTCTGCTATTAGTGTGTCACCCGTCACCCCGGGCACGCAAACACCGCGGCCCCCACCCGACGCCGACCCGACTTCGAGGGAGTCCCCCGTGACCCGACTGCTCGAGAGCTACGCCGCCGGACGCTGGTACGCCGCCTCCGCCGAGGGCCACCCCCTCCTGGACGCAGCCACCGGCGAGGAGGTCGCGCGGATCTCCAGCGCCGGTCTCGACCTCGGCGCGATGGCCCACCACGCCCGCACGGTCGGCGGGCCCGCGATCCGGGAGCTGACCTTCCACGAGCGGGCACTGCTCCTCAAGGAGCTGGCCACGCACCTGACCGGGCTCAAGGACGAGCTCTACGAGCTGTCGCTGGCCACCGGCGCGACCCGACGCGACTCGATGATCGACATCGACGGCGGCTTCGGCACGATGTTCAGCTATTCGTCCAAGGCCCGCCGCGAGCTGCCGAACGACGTCGTGGTGTGCGACGGCGACCTCGAGCAGCTCGGCCGCACCGGCGTCTTCATGGGCCAGCACGTCTACACCTCGCGCCCCGGTGTCGCGGTGCAGATCAACGCCTTCAACTTCCCCGTCTGGGGCATGCTCGAGAAGCTCGCGCCGGCCTTCGTCGCCGGGCTCCCGTCGATCGTCAAGCCCGCCAGCCAGACGGCGTACCTCACCGAGCTGGTGGTCCGCCGCATCATCGAGTCGGGCATCCTCCCCGAGGGCTCGCTCCAGCTGCTCGCGGGCTCGGCCGGCGACCTGCTCGACCACCTCGGCGTGCAGGACTCCGTGGCTTTCACTGGCTCGGCCCACACCGCCGGCATCCTGCGCCAGCACCCCTCGGTGCTGCACGGCGGCTGCACGCTCCAGGTCGAGGCCGACTCGCTGAACTGCTCGGTTCTCGGCCCCGACGTCACGTCCGCCGACCCGGAGTGGGACCTCTTCGTCAAGGGCGTCGTCACGGAGATGACCGCGAAGGCCGGGCAGAAGTGCACGGCCATCCGCCGCGTGATCGTGCCGTCCGCGGTGGCCGACGAGATGACCGACGCCATCGCCGCGAGGCTGTCGACCATCACCGTCGGCAATCCCGACGACGAGTCCGTCCGCATGGGCCCCCTGGCCTCCCTCGGCCAGCGCGAGGAGGTCCGCAAGGCCGTCGAGGCCCTGCGCTCCTCGGCCGAGGTCGTCCTCGGCGACCCGACCGCCACCACGGGGTTCGCCGGCGACGGTGAGCGCGGCGCCTTCATGACGCCCGTCCTCCTCCGGGCCCGAGCCGGGGCGGTGGAGCCGCACGACGTCGAGCCCTTCGGCCCGGTGTCGACCGTGATGGCGTACGACTCCCTCGACGAGGCGGTCACCCTGGCCGCGCGCGGCAAGGGGTCGCTGGTCGGCTCGGTCGTCACCCACGACGCAGAGGTCGCCCGCACCGTGGTCCTCGGGCTCGCGCCCTGGCACGGCCGCATCCTCGTCCTCGACCGCGACGACGCCCCGGAGAGCACCGGCCACGGCTCTCCCCTGCCGATGCTGGTCCACGGCGGCCCGGGACGCGCCGGCGGCGGCGAGGAGCTGGGTGGCGTACGCGGCGTGCTGCACCACATGCAGCGCTCGGCGATCCAGGCCTCCCCCGACATGCTCACCGCGATCACCGGACGGTGGACGCGCGGCTCGCAGCGCACCGAGACGCCCGAGCACCCGTTCCGCCACTCGTTGGCGACGCTGCGGGTCGGCGACACGATCGCCTCGCAGGAGCGCGTGATCTCGCGCGAGGACATCGACCACTTCTCCGAGTTCACCGGCGACACGTTCTACGCCCACACCGACCCCGACGCGGCCGCGCAGAACCCGCTCTTCGGCGGCATCGTCGCCCACGGCTACCTCATTGTGTCGATGGCGGCCGGGCTCTTCGTCGACCCCGCGCCGGGCCCGGTCCTCGCCAACTTCGGCGTCGACAACCTCCGTTTCCTGACTCCGGTGAAGGCCGGCGACTCGATCCGCGTGACGCTCACCGTCAAGCAGGTCACCCCGCGCTCCTCGGCCGACTACGGCGAGGTCCGCTGGGACGCGCTCGTCACCAACCAGGACGACGAGCCGGTCGCGACCTACGACGTGCTGACGCTGGTGGCCAAGGAGGCTTGACGCCCGCCTCCCTCCCTCCGAGCGGTGCGTGACGCAGGTTCCGCGGCCCGAAATCATGTCTCACGCACCGCTCGGGTGGGCGCTCTGCGCGAGCGGTGCGTGACGCAGGTTCCGCTGCCCGAAAACATGTCTCACGCACCGCCCTGACGGGCGCTAGGTTGTCGACCGTGAGCCGGTCAGCGCAGCGCCTCGTCGGGATCGTCGTGCTGATGGTCCTGGGGATGCTCAGCCTGCCGGTGACGGCGTACGTCCTCGACGACCCGGGCACGGAGAACTGGATCGTCCCGGTGCAGCTGCTCGCGATGGCGGCGGTCGGCGCGGCGGTGACGATCGCGCTGCCTGCGCTGGCCCGCGAGGGCGCGCCGACCGGGCGCCGCGCGCTGACGGGCGCCTGGTGGGGCCTGGCCGCGGCCTTCGCCGGGGTCGTCGTCTCCTGGCTGTTGATCAACGGGCTCGGCGGTGCGTGATCACCATGCCGGCGCCGGGTAGGTTCGGGCCATGGCACAGAAGAAGTCCTGGGGCGACATGGCGCCCACGCAGCGCAAGCTCGTCGCCGTGGCCGGGATCGTGGAGATCGCCGTCACCGCGTGGTGCGCCAAGGACCTCAAGCAGCGTCCCGCCGAGCTCGTGCGCGGACCCAAGCTGCTCTGGGTACCGGCCCTGTCGGTGCAGCCCGTCGGCCCGATCGCCTACCTTCTCTGGGGTCGCAAGCGCTGACGGTCAGCCGCTGTAGGCGACCTCGCTGCTCCAGTCTGCGTCCGGCCGCGCGACCGCGTCCCAGATCGCGTCGGCCACCCGGTCGGGGGTGAACGCGCCCTCGCGCGCGAGCGCTCCGCGCACCGTCACCGACACCGCACGGATGCCGTCGCCGGCCAGGGTCTTGTCGATGCTGTGCACGAGGTTGCGCACGCCCGCCTTCTGCACGCCCAGCGACGCCGCGCCCTCCCACGGGTCGTCGGCCGCCATGCTGCCCGTGACGCTGATCCGCGCGCCTGCGGACATGAAGGGGCGGGCGGCCTGCACGACGGTGAGCAGGGCGCCCACCCCGAGCGCGACGTCCTCGAGGAGCTCGTCGACCGTGAGGGTCAGTGGGTCCTTCTCGCGGAAGGCGCTGGGGTTGAAGTGCAGGACGTCGATGCGCCCGGTGTGCTCGCCGAAGCGGCGTACGGCATCGCGCGCGGCCTGCTCGTCGGTGACGTCGGCGCACGCATGGCCGACGGCAGCACCGCGGGCGCCAAGGTCGGCGGCCAGCTGGTCGAGCACCTGCTGGTCCTGGCCGAGGAGCGCCACGTCGTGACCCTCGTCTGCGAAGCAACGCGCGAGCGACCCGCTCACACCCGGACCGGCCCCCACGACGACGATCACTGGTCTCATGGGGCCGTTCTACCGCAGGTCAGGGCTCGTGGGGGTGCTCGCCCGTGGGATCGTCCGGGATCGCGTTGGGTCCCTGCGAGCCCTCGTCGACGTCGCCGGGGTGCGGGTCGGGCTGGCCGGCCACGGAGTCACCGGAGCTGATCGGCTCCGGAGCGTCCGCCGCCATCTCGGAGACCTGGCCCTCGCTGTCGTCCTTGCCACTCATGGCGGTGCTCCTCGCTCGTCGACTCGTCCGTTCACCCACCACACAAGCAGCGGGGGCCAAGCGCGCCTCACCCCGTCGGGCGGTGGGTGGCCCCGGCACGCTGGCTACGGTCGCAGCATGACGCGCTTCGGATACACGCTGATGACCGAGCAGAGCGGCCCGCGGGAGCTGGTGTCGTACGCCGTCGCCGCCGAGCAGGCCGGCTTCGACTTCGAGGTGATGAGCGACCACTACTCTCCGTGGCTCACCGAGCAGGGGCACGCGCCGTACGCCTGGACGACGCTGGGTGCCGTGGCGCAGGCGACCGAGCGCGTGGGCCTGATGACCTACGTGACGTGCCCGACCCTGCGCTACCACCCCGCCGTCGTGGCGCAGAAGGCCGCGACGCTGCAGATCCTCGCCGAGGGCCGCTTCGTGCTCGGGCTGGGCAGCGGCGAGAACCTCAACGAGCACGTCGTCGGCGAGGGCTGGCCCGCGATCGCCGAGCGCCAGGACATGCTCGCCGAGGCCATCGAGGTGATCCGAGCGCTGCACACCGGTGACCTGGTCGACCACCGTGGCGACTTCTTCCAGGTCGACTCCGCCCGCATCTGGGACCTCCCCGACGAGGGCGTCGACATCGGTGTCGCGGTCGCCGGAGACCGGGCGATCGAGCGGTTCGCTCCGCTGAGCGACCACCTGGTGGCCGTCGAGCCGAAGGCCGAGATCGTCGAGGCGTGGAACGAGGTCGAGGGCGCCCCGCGGATCGGCCGGGAGGCCCGCGCGGTCGGACAGATCCCGATCTGCTGGGACCCCGACGAGGACACCGCCGTGAGGCGGGCGCACGAGCAGTTCCGCTGGTTCGGCGGCGGCTGGTCGGTCAACGCCGACCTGCCCACCCCGGCCGGCTTCTCCGGTGCGACGACGTACGTCCGTCCCGAGGACGTCGCCGAGTCGATCCCGTGCGGTCCCGACCTCGACACGATCGTGGAGGCCGTCTCCGCCTACTGGGAGGCGGGCTTCACCGACGTGGCCCTCGTCCAGGTGGGCGACGAGGGGCAGGACCGGTTCGTCAGCGAGGCGGCGGGCCCGCTGCTGGAGAAGCTGCGGGCGGCCGCCCCCTGAGGCTCAGCTGATTGCGGTGAACCGGCTGCGGCGGTGCGCCGGCGTGTCGATCTCGTCGAGGATCGCGAGCGCGAGGTCGTCGGCTGAGATGGTCGACGCACCGTGCGCGTCGCGCAACAGCACGTCGCCTCCCAGGACGTACTCGCCCTTCGACGCGGTGCCCAGCCACGAACCGAAGTCCTGCGGCGGGCTGACGTAGAACCAGTCGAGCGATTCCGGGCTCGCCTCGAGCATGGCGAGGGTCTCGAGGCCGGTATGCACCTCGGGCTTCACCTCGTCCGGCACGTGGTCCTTCGACACGTCCCAGAGACGCGGGCCGCCCTCCTCGGTGAGCAGCGACGAGGCGCCACCGACGTAGCCGAGGCGCGTCGGCGTCCCGGCCAGGCGCCCGACCAGCTCCTGCACCACGCCCTCGATCTTCCCGGCCATGTCACCGCGGGGGGCAAGCGCGCTGACCACGACATCGGCGTCCGTGACCACCCGGTCGAGCACGTCGGCGTCGAGCACGGACCCCTCGACGTACGTCACCTCGTCGACCGGGGACGTCGGCGCCGAGCGGCTCACCGAGGTCACTTCGTGCCCGCGCCTGGAGGCCTCGGCGACGACCGCCGCGCCTGCGTATCCGGTGCCTCCGAGAACAGTGATGCGTGCCATGGGGATCTCTTCCTTCGTAGGTCGTGTGGTTGGCGTCAGCGTCAGCGTCAGCGCCAGCCGAGGTCGGGCGCCACGTCGGTGAGCACCGTCTCGAGGATGTGGGCGTTGTAGTCCACGCCGAGCTGGTTGGGCACCGTGAGCAACAGGGTGTCGGCGGCGGCGATCGCCTCGTCGTCGGCGAGCTCCTTGACCAGCACGTCGGGCTCGCCGGCGTACGTCTTGCCGAAGACCGCGCGCAGGTTGGCCTCGATCTGCCCGAACTGGTCGGAGCTCGAGCCCTCGTGGCCGAAGTACATCCGGTCGAGGTCGGTGGTGATCGGCATGATCGACCGGCTCACGGACACGCGCGGCTCGCCCTCATGACCGGCCTCGCGCCACGCCTCGCGGAAGACCTCGATCTGCTTGCGCTGCTGGACGTGGAAGGGCTCGCCCGTCTCGTCGGCCTTGAGCGTCGAGCTCATCAGGTGCATCCCCTTCTCGGCCGCCCAGCGGGCCGTGGCGTCGGAGGCGGCACCCCACCAGATCCGCTCGCGCAGGCCCTCGGAGTGCGGCTCGATGCGCAGCAGGCCGGGCGGGTTGGGGAACATCGGGCGCGGGTTGGGCTGCGCGAAGCCCTCCCCCTCCAGCACCTGAAGGAGCACCTCGGTGTGGCGACGCGCCATGTCGGCCTGGTCCTCTCCGGCCGCGGGGGCGTAGCCGAAGTAGCGCCAGCCCTCGATCACCTGCTCCGGTGATCCGCGGCTGATGCCGAGCTGGAGCCGGCCGCCGGCGATAAGGTCGGCGGACCCGGCGTCCTCGGCCATGTAGAGCGGGTTCTCGTAGCGCATGTCGATCACACCGGTGCCGATCTCGATCCGGCTGGTGCGCGCGCCGACCGCGGCGAGCAGCGGGAACGGCGAGGCCAGCTGCCGCGCGAAGTGGTGCACCCGGAAATACGCCCCGTCCGCGCCGAGCTCCTCGGCCGCGACCGCGAGGTCGATCGACTGCAGCAGCGTGTCCGACGCCGAGCGCACCGCGGACTGCGGCGAGTCGGTCCAGTGGCCGAAGTTCAGGAACCCGATCTTCTTCATGCCTGGTTCAACGCTCAACCAATCGAATTGTTCCTCGGCGGGCTCCCTCGGCCCGGGCCGGGGTAGTCCACCGCGAAGTGGTTGCCCAAGAGGCCATTTCACGACCGCTTCCCGGTGGACTACCACTTGACTGGGTTCCACCGTGCGATGTGCAATATATTGCATGCCGGTCCCGACCTCCCCCAGCCCGCTGCGTCCGAGCCTGCTGCGCGAGAGCGTTCACGACCGGCTCCGCGACGCCATCGTCGACGGGACCCTGGCGCCGGGCGAGGTGGTGCGCGACACCGATCTGGCCGCCTGGCTCGGCGTGAGCCGTACGCCCGTGCGCGAGGCGCTGCTGCGGCTCGGCGACACCGGCCTGGTCAGGTCGGCCCCGGGACGCTCGACCGTCGTCGCCGAGATCGACCTGGCCGAGGTGCGCGAGGCCCACGCCGTCGTCGTCGCGATGCACCGGCTCGCGGTCGTCGAGGCGGTGGCCCGGCTCACCGCCGCCGACCTCGACCGGATGCGGGAGGCCAACGAGCGCTTCGCCGCGGCGATCGACGCCGGCGACACAGACGCCGCGCTCACTGCGGACGACGAGTTCCACCGCGTCGCCGTCGATGTGTCCGGCAACCGGGCGCTGGCCACCGTCCTCGACCAGTTCACCCCCGTCGTACGCCGCCTCGAGCGCCGCCGCTTCGCCAGCCACGCCGGCACGGAGTCCGTCGACCTGCACGCGCGGCTGGTGGAGGCCTGCGTCAGCGGTGACGAGCAGGCCGCGGCCGACGTCGCCTTCCGGACCTGGCAGAACCTCGCCGACCTGATCCCCGACCCCACCGACCCCACCGACCCCAAGGAGACCCCGTGATCCTCGACCAGTTCGAGCGCTACCCACTCACCTTCGGCCCCTCCCCCGTCCACGAGCTGAAGCGGCTGTCCGACCACCTGGCCGCGAAGGGCGGCGGCGCACGGGTGTGGGCCAAGCGTGAGGACGTGAGCAGCCCGCTCGCCTTCGGTGGCAACAAGGTCCGCAAGCTGGAGTACATCGTCCCCGACGTGCTCGCCTCCGGTGCCGACACGCTCGTGTCCATCGGCGGCTACCAGTCCAACCACACCCGCCAGGTCGCCGCCGTCGCCGCGCACCTGGGCCTCAGGTGCCGGCTGGTGCAGGAGAAGTGGGTGCCGTGGGACGACCCCACCAACACCCAGGTGGGCAACATCCTGCTCAGCCGGATGATGGGGGCCGACTCGCGCCTGGACCCGCACGGCTTCGACATCGGCATCCGGGACTCCTGGAAGGACGCGATCCGCGAGGTCGAGGAGTCGGGCGGGACGCCGTACGCCATCCCGGCGGGCGCCAGCGAGCACCGCCTGGGCGGCCTCGGGTTCGCGAGCTGGGCCTTTGAGGTGGCCGAGCAGGAGAAGGCGCTCGGCATCACCTTCGACACGATCGTGGTCTGCACGGTCACCGGCTCCACGCACGCCGGGATGATCGCCGGGTTCGCCGCGCTCGAGGACCTCACCGGCGTACGACGTCGCGTGCTCGGCATCGACGCCAGCGCCACGATCGAGAAGACCCGCGACCAGGTGGCCCGCATCGCCCGTCACACGGCCGAGCTGATCGAGCTCGGCCGCGACCTGCGCGACGACGAGATCACCGTGCTCGAGGGCTGGGCCGGCGAGCTCTACGGCCTGCCGGTGGACTCGACGATGGAGGCGATGGCGCTCGGCGCGCAGCTCGAGGCGATGATCACCGACCCCGTCTACGAGGGGAAGTCGCTCGCCGGGCTGATCGACCTGGTCACCTCCCGGGAGATCCCCGCCGACTCCCACGTGCTCTACGCCCACCTCGGCGGGCAGCCGGCGATCAACGCCTACCACTCGCTCTGGCCGGCGCAGGGCTGAGCGCCGCACCCGCTAGCGTCGCTGCGTGCCGGACGACGTCGACCTCCCAGCCGCGCTCACGTGGGCCGGCTCCGAGACCGGCTCGCGGGTGACGTCGTACAACGCCCTCACCGGCGGCCTGACGTCGACGATGCTCGCGCTGCGGCACGACAACGGCACCGAGTCGGTGCTGCGGCTGATGACCAACGAACCGTGGCGCACCCACGGCGCCGAGCTGACGAGCCGCGAGCACGACGCGCAGCTGGCCGTGGCCGGGAGGCCCGTGCCGGCCCCCGCCAGCCTCGCCCTCGACGCCGACGGGAGGGTGGCCGGCGTCGCCGCGCACCTGATGTCCCGCCTCCACGGTGCGCCTCTCGAGGAGAGCCATGAGCCCGGCGACCCACACCTGCGGGCGATGGTCGACCTGCTGACGACGATCCACGACCAGCGTCCGGCCGAGCCGTTCCGCACCTTCCAGTCGTGGGCGTGGGAGGCGAAGTGGGCCGTGCCCACTTGGTCGCGGCACCCGCAGTCGTGGCGTCGCGCCTTCGATGTGCTGGCCGGGCCCGCGCCGGCGTACGAACCGACGTTCCTGCACCGCGACTTCAGCCACCGCAACCTGCTGTGGTCCGGGCACGCGATCACCGGCGTGGTCGACTGGGTGGAGACCTCGACCGGCCCCGCGTGGCTCGACGCGGCCCACGCGGCGACGAACCTCGCCGTTGCCTTCGGGCTCGCGCCGGCGCACCGCTTCCTCGAGCTGTACGCCGAACTCACGGATGCGCCGTGCGACCACCACTGGCTGGTGATGGACGCCGTCGGCTTCCTGCCGCTGCCGGGCACGGCACCGATGTTCGGCCACCCCGACCAGCTCGCCAGGCTGGACGACTGGCTCGACCTGGTCGTGCGCGACGCAGCCCTCAGCTGAGCGCGAAGTCGACCGCCGCCAACGCGTGCAGCCGCGTGGTGGCGAAGACAGGTACGCCGACGTCCTGGGGTCGCAGCAGCAGCTCGATCTCGGTGCAGCCGAGGACCACGCCCTCGGCGCCGTCGGCGACCAGCCGGTCCACCACGTCGACGTACGCCGCGCGCGACGCCCCGTTCACGACGCCGTGGACGAGCTCGCCGTAGATCACCTCGTGCACCAGCTCGCGGTCCTCGCTCGGCGGGACGATGGCCTCGATGCCGTGCGTGGCGAGCCGGTCGCGCACGAATGCCTGCTCCATGGTGAACCGCGTGCCGAGCAGCGCGACGCGCGAGAGCCCGGCCGCCAGGACGGCCTGAGCGGTCACGTCGACGATGTGGATCAGCGGGACGTCGGCGGCCGCCTCGATCGCGTCGGCGACCTTGTGCATCGTGTTGGTGCAGAGCACGAGGCACTCGGCGCCCGCCGCCTCCAGCGCGGCCGCCTCGGCAGCGAGCAGCGCGCCGGCGGCGTCCCACTCCCCCGCGGCCTGCATGGCCTCGACCTCGGCGAAGTCCACCGACGACATCAGCACCCGCGCCGAGTGGTAGCCGCCAAGGCGCTCGCGCACAGCCGCGTTGAGGATCTCGTAGTAGAGGGCCGAGCTCTCCCAGCTCATCCCGCCCAGCAGCCCGATCCTGCGCATCCTCGGTGGAGCACCCATGCCTCCATTCAACAGGTGGCCTGTCAGTGCGCGGGTCTAGCGTGACGGCATGGCCAGCACACCGCTCGTCAGGTCCCGCGGGTTCGTCGTCCACCCGGCGACGCACGCCCGGTTCGACGACGTGCGCACGATGCTCGGCCCGAAGAACCCGGCCTCCAGCGTGTGCTGGTGCCTGAGCCACCGCATCCCGGCGAAGGACAACCGCGAGCTGGCCGGCCCCGCGCGCGGTGCGTACGTCGAGTCCCTGACGCGCAGGCGCACCAAGCCCGGCGTGCTCGCCTACGACGGCGACGAGGTCGTCGGGTGGGCGGCCGTCGCGCCCCGGGCCGACCTGCCGTTCGCCCGCTCCACGAAGATCCCGCACGTCGACGACCAGCCGGCATGGTCGGCCTGGTGCATCCGGGTCCGTCCCGGCCACCGGGGTCGCGGCGTATCACACGTCCTGCTCGAGGGCGCGGTGGCGTACGCCGCCCAGCAGGGCGCGCCGGTCGTCGAGGGCTACCCGGTCGACAACCGTGGGCAGAAGGTCGACCTCACGATGGCCTACGTCGGCACCCGCAAGCTGTTCGAGGACGTCGGCTTCGAGCTCGCCGCGCGCACCGAGGCCACCTCGGCGGGGTTCCCGCGCGTGGTGATGCGACGCGCGACCTGAGCTGTCCCGGGCGACGCTCCGCACCCGAGCTCGGGGAGAGAGACGAAGACTGCTACCTTTTGTCAAGTAACTCAGTTGACTATGAGCGGAGTGGACGTGCGGACGAACGAGGGTGACTGCCGGGTCGTCGTGGTCGGAGCCGGCGCGGGCGGCACGCTGGTGGCCACCCACCTGGTGACGGCCCTGTCCTCGCGCTTCCGCGTCGAGCTGGTCGACCCAGCACCGAGCACGGGACGCGGCCAGGCCTACTCCACGAGCGACGAGCGCCACCTCCTCAACGTCCCGGCCTCGGGCATGAGCGCGTTCCCCCGCGACCCCGAGCACTTCCTGCGCTGGCTCCGCACCCACCACGACCCGAGGTTCCAGCCCCACGACTTCGCACCGCGCGCGGCCTTCGGCCGCTACGTCGAGAGCCTGCTGACGACCGCGACCGAGTTCCCCGGCAACGCCCGGCTCGTACGCCGCCACGCCGAGGTCGCCGACGTCACGCGAGCCGGCGACGGGTTCGTCGTCGAGCTCTCCGACGGCGAGCAGCTCGAGGCGCGCGCGGTCGTGCTGGCCACCGGCAGCCGCCCCGGCACCGGCTGGGCCCCGCCCGAGCTGGCGTCCGACCCCCGGCTCGTCGCCGACCCGTGGACGCAGCAGGTCCCCGAGGTCGGTGACGTGCTGATGCTCGGGTCGGGCCTGACGATGGTCGACCTCGCGATCAGCGCCGACCGCCCCGACCGCACCATCCACGTGGTCTCACGCACCGACGCCGTGCCGTACCCGCACGTGCTGCCCACGACTCCCCCGGTGCCGCCGCCGCCGGGCATCACCCGCACCCAGGACCTCGACACGCTGCGCGCGACGTTGGCCGCGCACGTGGAGGAGACGGTCGCGGCCACCGGCGACTGGCGCGCCGCCGTCGACGGCCTGCGTCCGGTCACCGCCCAGCTCTGGCGGGGCCTGTCGGAGGCCGACAAGCGCCGCTTCATCACCGAGGACGCCCGCTCGTGGGACGTGCACCGCCACCGGATGGCGCCGGCCACGTCGCGACGCCTCGACGCCATCGCTGCCGAAGGGCGGCTGGTGCGCCACCGCGGCACGCTGGCCGCCGTACGCGCCGACCGGACCGCCCTCCACGTCACCCTCGACGACGGGACGACGCTGCGGGTGGCGGCCGTGGTCAACTGCACCGGGCCCGTCGGCTCCATCGCCGCCGACCCGCTGCTCACCCGTCTCGCGCAGACGGGCCTGGTCCGTCCCGGTCCGGCAGGGCTGGGCATCGACACCGCCGACGACGGCCGCATCCTCGGCACCCTGCCCGACACGCTCCCCTTCCTCGCCGTCGGCTCGCTGCGCCGCGGCAACCTGTGGGAGTCCACCGCGATGCCGGAGATCCGCGAGCAGGCCTACGACGTGGCCCGCATCGTGAGCCGGTCGCTGCACGGCGAGGCCCGCCGGCGCCCGGTCGACCCCTACGGCCTCACCCTCTCCACCAGCCAGGACGCCGCCGCGCTCTACAACGCCGCGCTCGGTCGCCTGCTGCGCCTCCAGGACGGCGTGGAGGAGGGACTCGACGCGGCGGTCGCGGCGGACGAGGGCTTCGTCCAGGCCCACGCCGCGCTGGCGTTGCTCGGGCACGAGTGGGGCGCCACCACGCACTGGCGGGAGTCGCTGCGTGCCGCCCACCGGGCCGCGTCCGACCGCCACCTCGACGACCGCGAGTCGTCCTTCCTCGACGCCGTCACCACCCGGCTGCGCACCGACGAGGCGACCGGGGCCGCGGCCCTGCTCCGGCACGTACGCCTCTTCCCCCGCGACGCCCTCGCCGTGAGCGTCGCCGTGCCGACCGTCGCCTTCGGCGGCCTCACCAGCGGCAGCCAGACCGCGGAGCTGGTCGAGTCGCTCGGCCGGTCCTACGGCGACGACTGGTGGTACGCCGGCCAGCTGGCGTTCGTCCGCCAGGACCAGGAGCGCTGGGCCGAGGCCGAGGACCTGGCCTCCTTCGCGCTCTCCGTCGAGCCCGCCTCCGGCCACGCCGTCCACGCCCGAGCCCACGTCCACTACGAGACCGGCGACCACGCGGCCGGGCTGGCCTGGCTCGACGAGTGGATCCGCACCCGCGGACCGGAGGCCAACCACCGCTCGCACTTCTCCTGGCACGCGGCGCTCCACGAGCTCATGCAGGACGACGTCGCGGCCGTACGCCGCCGCTGGGCCCGCGAGCTCGCACCGTCGGTCGTCAGCGGCAGCAGGGTCGTGGTCGACAGCGGGTCCTTGCTGTGGCGCGGCCGGGTGACCGGCGCCTGGACCGACGACCTGCCCGTCGCCGAGGTCCGGGCGCAGGCTCCCGCCGAGTGGCTCACCGCGCCGCCGACGCCGTTCGCCGCGATGCACAGCGCCCTGCTGCTCGCCGCCGACGGCGACGCCACCGCGCTCACCGGGCTCGAGGCCCACGCCCGGCTGAGCGACGACCGGGTCTTCCGCGACGTCGTCGCTCCCCTGTGCACCGGTCTCGTCCAGGTGGTCGAGGAGCGGTGGAATGCAGCCGCGGTGACGCTGACCGGTGTGGTCGCGACGATGACGCCGCTGGGCGGCAGCCGCGCCCAGCGCGAGGTGGTCGAGGACACGCTCGTCCACGTCCTGGCGATGGCGGGACGCACCACCGAGGCGGCCGACCTGCTCGACGACCGGCTCTCCCGCCGCTCTTCGGCCCTCGACGCGCGCCGCCGGGCCGCGGTGCTCGGCACGGCCCGCACGGCGGTCGACTCGGCGATGTACTGAGCACAGTGGGGACGATCGTCCTCGACATGTCGGCTCGGCGTCAGGGGATTGTCGCAACGCTCTAGCACTCGGAGGGTGTTGTGGGTGGAGCAAAGCTGCCGGAATGGCAGCGTCTGCAGGTGATCGAGCTGCTGAGGGCGGGGCACAACCCGATGCAG